>Ga0222673_1000009_pt1 | contig 137825 bp, 134 predicted proteins | sample AntAcemetagen801_FD_179845 | JGI IMG/M metagenome (GOLD analysis project Ga0222673, IMG submission 179845) | Saline water microbial communities from Ace Lake, Antarctica - #801 | ecosystem: Environmental > Aquatic > Non-marine Saline and Alkaline > Saline | place: Antarctica: Ace Lake...
GTTTTCGATTCTTCTGCAATCTGTTGTTTTTGCGGGTTTTGCGGACTATTCATATGCGTGCGGGATATTACCACATGTTAGTGTGGATGTCAATAAAGAGTATCTTACACTATCATCATAGTCAGTATTCTCACATACACCATATTGACAATATGATAATTGTAGTGTATTATATTAGAAATAACAGCATACCCAACAATTATGATTTTGCACACACTCAATGAGGCGTTTGAGAATATCTGGAGCCAAAAACTTAGGTTTTTTGGTGTTTTTATGATTGTGGTAACCCTTACATACGCTCTATTGGTAGTCGTCGACTTTATTCCTGAGGCTCCGAATGCTGATGAGGCAGACAAAGTGGTCACCCAGACTGAAGTAGATACTTTCGATAATGAACCGGTTCCTCAGTTTGGTGCCGATGCGACACCGGATAAGATTATCTTTGATACTCTCGATAAAGAGGTGGCCGTTTTAAACCCCAATACAACCGCAGTTGCAGCGCTCGACAGCGCACTTCTTTCTGGTGTCGTCCGGCACCCTGACTCTGCAGACCTACTCTCAAAAGGGACGATGTTCCTCTTTGGACATTCAAGTTATTTGCCCATTGTGCACAATAAGAACTATCAAGCGTTTAATGGTATTCAGGACCTCGAATGGGGTGATAAAATCCGTATTCAGTCGGCTGATTTTGAGTATGTATATCGTGTAGATCGCATGTATGAAGCAAAGGCAAGTACTGCCAGTGTAGAGCTTATTGAGGGTACTTCACGTCTTGTGCTTTCGACGTGTAATACCTTTGGTTCAAAGGAAGACCGTCATATTGTAGAGGCAACACTCGTTGACTCATATGCTATTTAAATAAACCTTTATTTTAAGGTTTATTTAGCGATTTGTGGTGAAAGAGAGTAAGATACTTGACAAAAGTTGTGTTTTGGGGTAATATATTGGCTTAGTTTTGCTCTTTGGTTCTTGTAGAGGTATAGTCTCTGCGAGCCTTCTTTCTCAATAACATACATGTGTCGAGCTTCCTTTTCGGAACGTTTAAACCTGCGAATTGCAGGCGTTCTTAGCAGTAAGCTCCGCGCATGAACCGCACGGAAGCACGAGTGCTTCCGTGCGGTTCGCGACGGGAGGTTTAGCTCATCGAAACTCAACTCAAGGAGGCGCATCATGCGCGCAATCATCTTCGGCATCGTGACGGTTCTCGGCCTGTCGTTCGGTGGGGGCAACACCGCACTGACGACTACCCAGTTCTCGCTGGTTTCCACCGCTGAAGCCGGGGGCAAGCAGTGCCGTGACGGCACGGTCGTCCGACTGTTCACCAAGTGCCCAATTAATCCGGCGCCGGGCGTGCACTACAAAGGCAATGCTCATCCGGAGAATAAGATCATGGTAACCATCTGTCACGACAGGTGGGATGAACTCCGTGGCGGAACCGGGCAACGCTGGTGGGGTCTGACGTACCGGAATCAGTCCGGTACGTGGCAGAAGGACATCGAGGTCATATACCAGAAGTGTACGACTCGCGAGGTCGTGCCGGGCACCCTTGTCGGAAACAAACACGACTGTGACGACCCGCGCGGTCGTTGGTACTGGACGGGGCCTGTGAGGGTTCCGCACAAGACCTACTGGGTGGGTTGAAGGGATGGGCGACTGTTAAGTCTAACGGTCGCCCCACCCATCATTTTAGATGTCGGAGATGAAATTAATTTCATACTCGTTATCCGGAATGATCCGGTAAGTGTACAGTGTTAAAAATTATTCAAAATTATTACTATGAACTCTATTACTAAACTTTCAGTATTTGTGGGAGTCCTTGCGACCATTGCTTTTGCATTCGGTGTTTTTGCGCTCTTCTCTCCAACCGCTGAAAAAATTTCTGGTGTGTTTGCTCCGGTTACTGCACTCGCATTCGGTACAAGTGGTTGCGGTGATTGTGGAAGTACTCCAACATGGAATCCACAGACACAACCGGGTGGAAGCAATCCTTTCTCGACACCAACACAGCATCCTGCTGTGTGTAAGGTAAAGCTTTCGAAGTCAACCGTTGAGTACGGTGGCAGTGTTGTGATTGACTGGAAGACGTCGAACGCTCAGTCAGTAAAACTCTCTGGCTATGGTGACGTTCCTAAGAACAACGGTGGTTTTGGTAACCATACACGTACTGCTAAGAATCTCACGAAAGACACTACGTATACACTCACTGTAAAAGGTGATGATGGTAAGACCATTACGTGTAAGGAGACGGTGAAGGTTGAGAAGAAGCCTGAACCTAAGGACGGTAAGTGCGTTGCGTTTACTGCGAACAAATCTACTCTTCCATACGGAGGTGGTAACGTAAAACTTTCTTGGAACACTAAGAATGCCAACAAGGTTACTATTGACAATAATGTTGGTACGGTTTCAGCTAATGGCACGCACTCACTTAATGTCACAAAAACTACTACGTTTACACTTACCGTAAAGGCAGATGGTCAGGATGATACTTGTAAGGTAACGGTAAAGGTTGGCGACAAGCCAGCGGATAAGACACCTTCATGTGATTATTTCCAAGCTGATCCTGATAAGGTTGATGAAGGAGACACCTTTAAGCTTACGTGGGGAACTACGAATGCGAAGAGCGTCTCAATCAACAATGGGGTTGGTACGGTAGCTAAGGACGGCTCACTAACACTTACCGCCGACAGCGATTCTACCTACACACTCACCGTAACGGGTGTTAACAATGATACGGTCACATGTAAAACATCTGTTGATGTTGACCCTGATGAAGAAGAGGAATCACCGCACTGTGATCTCAATATTTCTGACCGAAGTATTGACGAAGGAGACAAGGTTACGCTTGATTGGGATAACGATAATGTAGAAGATATCCTTCTTAAGGATGATCACGGAAACGTGCTTGTCGACACCGACGATGGTGATGACTACGATGAGGAGCGCGACGAGATTACTGTTAAGCCACGAGAGGACACAGAATATCGACTCACGGTTTATGGTACAGATGGCTCAAAGCGAACATGTGAAGTAGATGTGGAAGTTGATGAGGATGAGGATGACGACGATGTCTATTACTCAAGCTATCGTGATCAACAGCCACTTATTGCAGGTATTGCACTCGCACAGGTGCCGTACACTGGTTTTGAAGCAGGTACTGCACTCACTGCACTCTTCTACACACTACTTGCACTTTGGGGTATTGCAGTTGCATACATCCTCGTGGTGAAAAAGGGAAGTATTCTTGGATTCGCACTCGCCGGTACTGCCAGCAAAGTAGCTCCAGCGACCGCGGTCGCTATGGCCGCTGGTTCTCATACTCTCTCGACCGCAACTCCTTCTGTGCCAGTAAATCTTCCTACTGCACCAGTATCATTTGCACCGGTACAGAATGAAGAAGAAGTGGAAGGGGTGACTGAAGACCTTGGTGCAACTATGCTTGAACAGCACGCACAGGAGTCTCGTGTACTTCTTTCTTCTGACGCAATTCATTTCATTGTGGCGCAAGCAGGCACAATGCAGGCACAGATTAACCTACTCAACATGGCGATAACGTCTGCAAAGGCATCTTTTCCAACTGAGGATGGTTGGCTTGTACTGAACAAAGAGCGGATGCTCCAACTCTTCCGTTAGAGGTTGTACTGGTCGTGAAAGTCCCAGGTAAGCCCCATGCGGGTGTGAGCTCAAAAAGGAATGTTCTCATCTGAGACACGAAAAAAGCTGGCATACGCCAGCTTTTTTCGTGTCTCAGTCATGCCTCACAAAAGGATTCGGTAGGATAGGAGGAGAACCCCGTAGTATGATATTACATAATATTATACTATGGGGTTGAAAAAAGATGAAAAGGGTCTCCTTAGGAAGAACCACTGTTTAAATGCTAGCATTTAAACAGGGATTGTTCCTAAAGTGCTTTGGTCTCTATCTCACTTTGTAGGTGATTACCAAGTGCGCTTCGTGTCATTGTTATGATTCTTCTGTCTTCGTGTGGCCAAGCACAGGCAGGCTTCGGCGCAGGTACGGCTAACTGTATTCTGTTCTCGTGTATCTTGTCGAGGAAATACCGTCTTCTAAAGTATCACGTATATCTACCTATAGGTAGATATACGTGATACTTTAGAAATATAATTAGAGATGGTGGTGGCTTATCATGGTCGGCGTCTAGTAGTAATAGTGTTTTGGAATACCTCGCGCTCTTGACGTGGAGATTGAGTAAATTGATGTTTTTAAAGTGCTCGTGTGTCTATCTCAGTCTTTAGATGATTACCAAGTGCACTTCGTGTCATCTGAGAAGAGTCTCCATCGCGGGATTCAAGGGTTACGTTCTTTGCTTCAATTTCCTTGTCACCAATAACGACAAAGTAGGGAAGTCTATCTCTCTTTGCATTTCGAATTTTCTTTCCCATTGATTCTTTGGAATCGTCAATTGTCACGCGGATACCGACAGCTTCGAGTTCCTCGAAGACTTGTGTTGCGTATTCATTATGTGCCTCTGCAACTGGGATGATGCGAATCTGTTCCGGCGAGAGCCAGAGAGGGAAGTTGCCGCCGTAGTGCTCAATGAGAAACGCCATGAATCGTTCGTGGGTGGAAAGCGGGGCTCTATGTATGACAAATATATCAGTAGCCTTTTGGCCATCTGCTGCTGTGTATGATAGACCAAAACGTTCTTTTGCAATGAAATCTAGCTGAATGGTTGACATGCTCTCCTCGCGCCCAATGACTGACCTGAATTGCACATCAACTTTTGGTCCGTAGAAGGCAGCTTCATCGTCTACTTCAATGAAGTTTACTTTCATCTCAGTGAGTACTTCCCGAATGACCCCTTCGGCATGTTCCCAGCTCTCTGGTTCGTCGAAGTATTTTTCTTTTCTGGCAGGATCCCATTTTGAGAGACGGAACCAGTAATCAGTGAGTCCGAATGTCTTGAAGTAACTCATAGTGAGCTGCATGACAGCCTTAAACTCGTCTTTAACTTGGTCTTTTCGACAGTAGATATGTGCGTCATTCATGTCAAGTCCGCGTACACGAAGCAGACCAGCGAGTGTACCAGAACGCTCGTTTCGATATACCATGCCATACTCGGCAAGACGAATAGGAAAGTCCCGGTAACTCTTTGGTGTGTGTTGGAAAATCCGGTGGTGATGTGGACAGTTCATCGCCTTAAGGTAATAGGTCCCATCGTCCATCTCCATAGCCGGGTACATGTCATCTTTGTAGTAGGGAAGGTGTCCTGAAGTAAGGAAGAGTTCCTCTTTTGCGATGTGTGGAGTAGTGACTCGCTGATATCCTGCGTCGTTCTCGGACTCTACAGCAAATTTCTCAATCTCTGACTTGATAAAATTTCCTTTAGGGAGCCACATTGCAAGTCCCTTTCCGACCATTTCGTCGATAAAGAATAGTCCCATTTCCTGACCAATCTTTCGATGATCGCGTCTTAACGCTTCTTCGCGCTGATGTTCGTATGCTTCGAGTTCTGCTTTTGTCTCAAAGGCGACACCATAGATACGAGTAAGCATCGGGTTTTTCTCGCTCCCGCGCCAGTATGCGCCCGCGATAGTAGTCAGTTTAAAAGCCTCAGTGCTGATATCTTTCGCTGGGTTTTCAACATGTCCGCCTCGACAGAGATCGGTAAACTTTCCAGCAGTGTAGAGTGTGATGGTTTCTCCTTTTTCTTCGAGTTCGCCTATCAGTTCGAGTTTGAATTGATTCCCTTTAAACTGTTCGCGAGCCTCGTCTGCAGACACTTCCTTGTGGGTGAATTCAGTCCATGAAGAGAGAAGCTTCTTCATATTTTTTTGTATGGTTTTGAGGTCACCTTCTCCTGGAGCATCACCGTCACTGAAATCTATATCGTAGTAAAAACCATACTCAATCGCGGGGCCAATAGTCAGCTTTGCGTGTGGGTAGTCTTTTAAAACAGCTGCCGCTAAGAGGTGTGCAAGCGTGTGTCGCTTCTTCTCGATGTTTGAAAGTATTTCTCCCATATATAGCTATAAATGTATCATATTTTATAAAAAACTGCTCTACTCAGAGGTTCGTGTGAGCATTTTTACTTTTTCAAGAGCAATCGTCGGTTCGTCATTACGTATGGAAAGTTTGCCCTTTATCGCAACGCAGGCACCGGCCTGCAATTGTTCGCGATTTTGTGAATAGACTTCTGGGAATGCGACCATTTCAATTGAGTCATTTTTGTCGGCGAGTCCGATAAATGCCATACGGTCACCTTTTTTTGTCAGGAGTTCTCGTACTGTCTCAATCATCCCTGCGGTTACGACAGGAATGCCATTTCGTCCGTCTGCGCGAACGGTAGCGATGGAAGTACGTTTTTGGAGTTCTTCGGTGAAGTTGTCCAGTGGGTGGCCGGAAACAAATACACCGAGCAAAGTCTTTTCCCAAGTAAGTTTTTGAGTAGTGGACGCGGGCGGAACTTTTTCAAGTGAAAGTTCATGAAATACGGCATTGTCCGAACCACCGAAGAGTGAGTCTTGCGAAGATTCCTTCCCGGCAGCATGTTCGCGATTGTAGGCGAGCAAGGTGTCAATATTTAAAAACATCGTGTTTCGCTCCTCAAAACGGTCGAATGCACCTGAGGCAATGAGTGCTTCAAGTGATTTCTTATTGAGATTTTTTCCTATAACGCGTTGCAGAAAGTCTGTAAGCGAAGTGTACGGACCATTCTTTTTTCGTTCTTCGATAATGGCCTCGGCGATGCCTTCACCGAAGTTTTTAATTGTCGTTAGTCCGAACCGAATCTTTGCTTCTTCACCATCTTTTGCAGGGACTACAGAGAAATCAGCAAAACTCTCGTTGATATCTGGCGGAAGCACGTCAATACCCATGTGCTCACACTCCTTGATAGTCTCGGAGATTTTCTCAGTGTCCCCTGAGTCTGCAGTGAGTACAGCAGACATGTATTCCACCGGATAGTTTGCCTTCATGTATGCGGTCTGGTATGCAACACGTCCATAGCTTGCCGCATGAGCTTTATTAAACCCATATGCGGCAAATGGCTCGATGAGCTTCCAGAGTTTTTCTGCAACAGAGGCTGAAATCTTTCCGTACTCTTTGAAACCTTTAAGTAGCTTTTCCTTTTCAGCTTCCATGACTGCCGGAATCTTCTTTCCCATTGCTTTTCGAAGCATGTCGGCCTCGAGCCATGAGTAGCCAGCAAGTTCACGCGCAATCATAAGAACATCATCTTGGTAGGTCACCACACCGTATGAGCGTTCGAGTATTTTTTCTAGACGACGGTCGATATAGGTGATGAGTTTTGCATTGTGTTTTCTCTCAATAAATTGTGGTACTGATTGCATCGGGCCAGGACGGTTTAAGGCAACCATCGCATTGATGTCGTGAATTGAAGAAGGTTGGAGTTGTTTGAGAAAAGCGGTACACGCATCACCATTGAGTTGGAAAACTCCCATAGTCTCTCCGCGCGCGAGCATCTCAAATGTCTTTGTATCGTCGAGTGGGACGTTTTCTATATCGACCTCAACGCCATGTATTGCTCGCACGCGGCGAACAGACTCTGCAAGTATCGCGAGGTTTTTGATGCCGAGAAAATCGAACTTGAGAAGCCCAACTCCATCTTCGCCCACACTGTGCATTTCATACTGTGTGATGAATTTCCCAGATTTTGGGTCGGGTTGTACTGGCACAAAATTTTCAAGAGGCTCAGGTGAGATTACGACACCGGCTGCATGGACGCCGACGTGGCGTACACGTCCTTCAATCTTCTTCGCAAGATCTATAACTTCACGCGTCTCGGAGTCTTCCTTGTAGAGTTTTTTGAGGTCAGGTTCAATCTTGAGTGCGGTATCGATGGTCATTGGGAAGCCCTGGCTCCCAATAGGGATGAGTTTGGCAATACGATCTCCTGTCGAATAAGGGTGCCCGAGCGCACGCGTGACATCACGCACGGCCGCGCGCGCCATCATGGTCCCAAAGGTGCCAATCTGCGCTACATGGTCGTGTCCGTATTTCTCGCGAGCATAGTCGATAATCTCATCTCGCCTATTGTCAGCGTAGTCCATATCAATATCTGGCGCTGAAGGACGTTCTGGATTTAAAAATCGCTCAAAAGGGAGTTTGTATTCAAGTGGATTTACATTGGTAATTCCGAGTACATATGTCACAAGAGAACCTGCAACGGAACCTCGAATCGTGGTGAGTATTTTACGCTTACGTGCTTCGGTGAGCAGGTCTCCCACCACGAGGAAGTATTTTGCATATCCTTTCATTTTGATGATGTCGAGCTCATAATCGAGGCGCTCTTTTGTTGCGTGGTCATTGAGAGAAAGTCCACGCCAAGGTATACCTTTATACGCTTGGTCTTGTAATTCATCGTCAGGGTTCTTTTTGCTGTCGATAATATAATTTGGAAAGTACCAATTAGTACCCATAGGAATTTCTACATTGCACGACTCTGCAATTACAACGCTGTTTGAGAGCGCTTCGGGTGTTTTTTTGAAGAGCTCCTTCGCCTTTTTTGTGGTGATGAAAGAGAAGTTTTCGTGGTCGTCATCTTGCCCTCCACCCGGCTCAAGCACACCACCATTCTGTATCTTAATCATCGCTTCACGCGCACGATGGTCTGACGGATTGATGTAGTACACATCGTGTGCAGCGACAATGGGTGTGTTTGAATTCTTCCCGAGCTCAATAATAGAGTCTTGTGTGTCTTCATGGCCTAGAATTTCTGGATGGTGTGTAACCTCTAGATAACAATCTTGACCATACACAGACTTGTACCAATCAAGTGAAGCACCTGCGTTCTCCATATTTCCGTCTTTGAGTACCAGTACTGGTTCTCCAGAGAAAGAAGGAATGATACATATAAGCCCTTCTGCATTCTCTTTGAGAAGGTCGTGGTCAACACGTGGTTTGTAATAAAAGCCATTTACATAACTCTCAGTTACAAGCTTTATCAGGTTACGATAGCCGATATTATTTTTTGCAAGAAGAACAACGCGCCCTCGTGGTTTATCAATACCCGCATCTTTATCAAGACGAGTGCGCGGAGCGAGGTGTGCGTCCACCCCGATGATTGGCTTTATGCTTTCTTTGGTACAGGCTTTATAAAAATCTATAGCTCCGTATAGTCCGCCGTTGTCGGTAAGGGCGAGTGAGGGCATGTTATCTGCTTTTGCGGCAGCGGCCAGCTCTTTGGGGGTAGGAAGCGCATTGAGGAGTGAGTAATGCGAATGTGTATGTAGGTGTATGAAATCAGCTTGCATTTTCTCTTTCTCAGCCATGGTACGGATAGTATACCAGCGAATTACGAATGATGAATTATGAATAAGGAAGTCAGTTTTTTATGTAATTCATACGACGTAATTCGTAATTCGATCCCGCAAGCGGAGCACTAGCTATGTGGATATAGAATGCCAAGTATAATGTTTTGGATGGGAAGGATTAGATATATTGTTGGCGTTGATGAAGCGGGTAGAGGTCCTCTCGCGGGGCCTGTTGCTGTTGGCGTCGCGGTCGTGCCACAAGGCTTTAATTGGAGACTTTTAAAAGGAGTGAACGATAGTAAGAAACTGAGTGAAAAAAGGCGAGAGGAGATATTCCTCCGCGCGCGAGCTTTGAAAAATGAAGGGAAGTTGAACTATTGTGTATCTATGGTGAGCGCGAGGGTGGTTGACCGGGTTGGCATTGCGCGTGCAGTCGCTAAAGCGACTGCACGCGCAATGCGCTCACTCTCGCTTAATCCAACTCACACACAGGTGAAGTTGGACGGTCTGCTTAAAGCACCAGAAATTTTCATACATCAAGAGACTATTGTTGGTGGTGATGGAAAAGAGAAAATAATTGGACTTGCTTCCATTGTGGCGAAGGTTACTCGGGATAGGTATATGGTGCGAATTTCGGCAGAGCCGAAATTCGCACCATATACCTTCCACCTCCACAAAGGCTACGGCACAAAGGCGCATTGCACATCTATTAAAAAATACGGTCTTTCGGAAATACACAGACAAAGTTACTGCAAGAATGTACTGAAGGAGAATGGTGTGGTATAGTCTTGCCTAACACCGAAACCTCGGTGTTGGAGCAGAAGCGCTCCTAAGCAACAACTAAAAAAGTAGGGAAAAAAAGTATTGCAATTAACAGCAAAAGAAACAGGGGCATTAAAGGACACTCTGTGTCTGGATTGCCCACTGCTTAACGGAGTTGTCCTTGGAAAGAATCGGAAAAAAGCCAAGGAAGTCTTGTGCAGGGATCAGATCATCGGTCCGCCGCCACGCAGATGCTGTGCGATTCAGCTGGTAGAACTGCAGAAGGTAGCTTAACTTAAGCGGGGAGTGCGATTCTTGCAAGACGCATTCCCCACAAGACCGCCGCGCCCCCCCCAGGGACGCGGCCTTTTTATTGCCAATTAGGGCCTTTTCTGCTATAGTCCTCCCACTTATGGTAATCCGAATGCGACATACGAGTTCTCACACGAAGAACCGTCGATCTCATCATGGGCTTAAAAGCCCTGCACTTTCGAAGTGTGCGAACTGTTCTGAGCTTCACCGACCCCATCATATGTGCCTTTCCTGCGGTTTTTATAAAGGTCGTCAGGTAATGGATCTGGAATCTGAAAAGGTGAAGCGTGACGCGCGTATCCAAGCAAAGCGTGAGCGTATCAGTGCTGAGGCAAATACACCTGCGCCTGAGACAACAGAAGTTGTGGAGGAGGTACCGACAGAAGACACTTCAAAAAAAGTAAAAGAAGAAACTCCTAAAAGCAAGAGACCAGAAAAACAAGTAGAATAATCCCCACAGGTCCCGCTACGGCGGGACTTTTTGGAGGTTAAGTCTGCTATCATACGCGTAGGTAATGAGCAGTTCATTTTTATGGCAAATAGGCATCTATCACGATCAATAGTTCTCCAGTCACTCTTTGAGTGGGATCTTAACGCTACGCCAAAAAATGAAATCAAAGAGGTGTTGAATCGAAATATCGAGGAATTCGCACCAAATAAAACTGACACGCCATTTATGGAGAAGCTCCTCGATGGCATCCTCGCAAAGCAATCAGAAATAGATCTTATTATTGAAAAGGCCGCTCCTGAGTGGCCCCTTGATCGCATCTCTCCTGTTGATCGAAACATTTTACGTCTTGGGTTATATGAACTTCTCTTTTCTGACCGTGGAGAAGTCCCTGCGAAGGTTGCTATTAATGAGGCTATCGAACTCGCTAAACAATTTGGTGGTGAGAATTCAAGTCGATTTGTGAATGGTGTACTCGGTGCTGTGTACAAGGAGATAGGTGAGCCAGGGAAAGATGAGACGTCAAATCGCAAGAAAAAGAAAGACGTACCTTTTGACCAGATGCCGATTGAGCGTCTAGCTGGTGCGGTTGTTTATGCGGTTGATGATAGTGGCGATATGTACTTTGCACTCGTGCATGACATCTTTGGTCATTGGACACTCTCGAAAGGAAAAATTGAAGAGAATGAAGAAATTGAAGCCGGTGCAAAGCGTGAAATAAAAGAAGAGATGGGAATCGATATGAAGATCGAATGTTCGTTGGGTCAAAATGAGTACGTGGCAAATCATCCAGAAAAAGGAAAGGTGCGCAAACAAGTAACCTACTTCCTTGCGAATGCACCATACATAGACCTCACGCTTGAGCAGAAAGGGGGGCTTGATGACGCAAAGTGGTTTAAAGTCAGTGAGATTCTTGATCTTAATTTTTACGAGGATATGTTGCCTATCGTGACAAAAGCAGTAACCATGCTTGTGTCGAAAAAATAGGAGAATTTCTTTGTCATGATTGCGATAATTTCCCTTTTACCGTACTAGCATATACGGCTCAAGAAAAATTTCTTGCATTCCTCGAACTTCCCACTATTTTTTCGACACAGGTAAAGGAAAGCTGACAGGAGTACAAATATCGAAAAATGTGATAAGTTAGCCATATTATGGAACCGAACAACACAATCGAAGGATTTGATTTTCTAAAACTGGAGGCAATCATTGGTATCAGTTTTAGAGAAAAGACTCACTTACTTACGGCGATGACACATCGCTCGTATCTTAATGAACATCGAGAGGCAACGCAGGACCACAACGAGCGATATGAATTTTTAGGCGATGCAGTACTTGAACTTGTAGTCACAGATTTTCTCTTTAGGAAGTATCCTGAAAAGCCTGAGGGAGAACTTACCGCAATTCGTGCAGCGCTTGTGAACACGGTCTCGCTCGCAGAGGCATCGACAAAACTTGGTATAAATGATTTTCTTCTTCTTTCAAAAGGAGAAGCGAAGGATGTTGGTAGAGCTCGCCAGTACATTCTCGCAAATGCATTTGAGGCGATTGTCGGAGCAACGTATCTCGACCAGGGGTATGACGCAGCGAAAGATTTTATTGCAGCGCGTCTGTTTGGAGGTACTGATGAGATTGTGTCGAAGCGTCTATGGCAAGATGCAAAGAGTCGCTTTCAAGAGCTTGCACAGGAACATACTGGTGTCACACCGAGCTATGAGACGCTTAGCCAAGAAGGGCCTGATCATGACCGGATGTTTACGGTGGGAGTATTTCTCAAAGATGAAAAGATTGGAGAAGGGCAAGGACGTGCAAAACAAGAAGCAGAACAGTCTGCGGCACTCAATGCGCTAGAATCAAAGGGTTGGAACTAGGTCTTTAGTACGCTGCTGAGCCGTTCAGGTGGTGATATCCTTTAGGGGCACCCTTCCATTTTTTGGTATCATATGGAGTATATGAAAATGACTCACAAAAAAGGGTTTACCATAGTAGAGCTACTCGTGTCTATAAGTATTATCGCAATTCTCTCAGCAATTGTACTTGCAAACATCTCAGATAGTCGCGCTCGCGCTCGAGATTCTCAGCGTATTGCTGAGTTGGCTCAACTTGAACTTGCACTTGAACAATATTGGCAAATACATGATTCAGGTTTTCCAGCGTATGACAGTGGTATTGAGATTGGCGCGGGGGGAGGTATTGACGATGACCTTAGCTCATACCTCTCTGATGTTCCTGCAGACCCAAAGGCCGATACTGGTGGAGGAGGTGATTACCAGTATTACTATGATTCTGCATATACTTGTAACGGAGACCCAGACCATATTGCGCTTTTTGCGATAAAAGTTGAGCATGAGGATGCAAGTAATTTAGCTGCCAAGTGTGGCACAGGTAGTGATAGTGGAGATATTGGTGCGAGTGAAGATGAGGTCTACGTCATAATTCTCCGATAGTTTCTGAATGTATCTCAAGGAACTCACGATTAATGGTTTTAAGTCATTCGCAAAAAAAGGCGAGCTAGAGTTTGGTACTCCTATCACTGCTATTGTGGGGCCTAATGGTTCTGGTAAATCGAACGTGGCTGAGGCGTTTCGTTTTGTGTTAGGAGAGCAGTCACCGTCTCGTATGCGTGGAAAGAAAGGGGAGGACCTTATCTGGAACGGGTCGCACAACGTTGCTCGCTCAAATCGCGCATCGGTATCTATCGTACTTAACAACGAGACGAAAGTGTTCCCACTCGATTTTAGTGAGATAACAGTTGAGCGTGTAGTGAACCGTGATGGTTCAAACGAATATTTTGTGAACGGCTCTCGCACGCGTCTTCGTGATGTACATGAACTTTTTGCGGCGGCAAATATAGGCCCCTCTGGACATCATATTATTTCGCAAGGGGAAGCGGATAGAATTCTTTCGTCAAATGCTAGAGAGCGACGTGAAATGATTGAAGATGCATTGGGACTTAAGATATTTCAATTTAAAAAACAAGAGAGTGAAAAGAAGCTCATAAAAACACGTGAAAACGTCGCACAGGTAGAGTCGCTTAGGCGAGAGGTGAAACCGCATCTCAAATTCCTTGAACGGCAGGTAAGGAAAATTGAAAAGACTGTTGCTTTGAAAGAAGAGTTGAAGATTTTTTATGCAGAGTATCTGAAACGTGAAGATACATTTCTTACCTACAGGAAAGATTCTTTAAGTAAAGAACAGCAGGAGCCACAGAAACGTTTGGTAATACTTGAGAGAGAGCTCGAAACAGCAAAGGAACAACTCGCTCGCGCCGAGAAGGACGACAAGCGTGATGCGGTTTCTCTCCTGGAAAAAGATATTGATATAGTACGTCGTGAGCGGCAAGAGCTTGTCCGTAGAATTGGTCAGATTGAAGGAAAAATCACGTTTCTTGAGAGTCGTATTGAAACCGCGAAAAAACGCGCCGCTGAAGTGAGTGAAGTACCGATACCGTATGCTGAGTTTGTGCGGGCGTCAAATTCAATAGAACAGTCTATTGAGCGAGTTGTACATGAGACAGATTCTGGTGTGCTCCAACGTGTACTGCGTGATGTGGTGGGTACATTGAAATCACTTCTCCATACGGCAACCAATGAGCAGTCTCTTGATAATAGGGAAGATGAAGAGCTTCTTGCCCCTCTTCACGAGGAGAAAATCTCGCTTGAGAAGGATTTGGAAGCAGTGGCTGTACGTGAAGAATCCTTACAAAAATCTGGTGAAGATCTCAGGGCTTCAATCGAGGCAGAGCACTCACGAGGGCGTGATGCTGAGCGAGAAGTATTTGAGCTTATGAATGAGCGTCGTGAGATTGAGAATAAGCTCGCCCACACTGAGGAGTTGCTCCACAGTACGAAGCGAGATCGTGACGAGTGGGAGCGTGAGCTTCAGGAGGCTGTAGTACTTATCGGAAGCGCCGCAAGAAACTATTTACAGTACGAGGTGACGAAAGACGGTGTTCCGATACCCCTTCAAGAATTGGTTGGCGAACCGCGCGCTGACCAGCAGGCGCGCCGAAGGGAGTTAGAGAAAATGAAAATACGGCTTGAGGAACTTGGTGACGGCGCTACTGAGGATGTGTTGAAGGAGTACAACGATGTGAAAGAGCGTGATGAATTTCTTATGCACGAAATAGAAGACCTCAATCAGTCGACCGAAAAACTGGAGGCATTGATTGATGAGTTAAATATACGTCTCAATGAACAGTTCGAGCTTGGTATTGAAAAGATAAGTGCAGAGTTTAGTAAATTCTTCACACTGATGTTTGGTGGTGGTGAAGCAAAGCTTGTACGGGTAAAGCCGAAAGTGCGAAAAAAGAGAGACGAAGCCGATGAGCTTATGGGAATAGAAGAAGGGGAAAGTCTGGATGATGGGGTTGTTGAAGGTGAGGAGGGGGTTGAGATAGATGTAAAATTACCCAACAAGCGCGTGCGCGGACTCGACATGCTTTCAGGTGGTGAGCGAGCACTCACCTCGATTGCGCTTATTTTTGCGATGAGTCAGGTGAACCCTCCACTCTTTGTGATTTTGGATGAAACTGATGCCGCACTCGACGAAGCGAATAGCCGCCGATACGGCGACATGATTGGGGCACTTTCGAAGCGTTCACAACTTATCTTAATAACACACAATCGAGAGACGATGGGTCGTGCCGGTGTGCTCTATGGGGTCACTATGGGAGGTGATGGTATCAGTAAGCTATTGTCTGTAAAGTTTGAAGATGCTGTCGCTGTTGCGAAATAGTGTCTAAGTTGTTTAAGGGCCGGTACGACGTTCGATACGCTCTTGCGTTTCGAACCGTATACCGGCCCTCTGGTTGCTCGCCAATCATTCGGCTGCGACCCTTTCTTCGTCTCTCTTGGCATGGATTTCGTCCTGAGTGTTGCTTATTTTCACACGAACTTCGAGGTACCCAGTTTGAGCGAACTTAGCCTCAATGAGTAGTGCGATAAGCTCGTCTATTCTCATAGAGGTTAGTACGTCGATCATGGCGATATTTTCCGTGATCATCGTCCTGTCGTCGATCTCCCCGAGGGTCCCAAGTAGAGCAAGAAGTGCTCTGATCCTTTCACCGCGGGAAGGCGGACCTGTTTCGTGTGGACGGTAGTCCACGTGCATCAAAGTACTCATCGGCACACTCCTTTCTTTTGTTCGCCGAACGAAATTTTCTTATTTAGAATAGCAGAATTCTTGCGTTTTCCAAAATACCCGTGTTTTTACACCAACACAAAATCGAGCTCTCGGTTTTCTACATCAGCGCGAGTGAGCTTGATGCGGATTTCATCACCAAGTGAGTACGTCTTGCCAGTCTTTGAACCATGGACACGGTACTTGCTTGCCTGATGTTCAAAGAAGTCACCTTTGAGCGCAGAAAGCCGTATCATTCCTTCTGACTTCGATGCCTTGTCCTCCACATAAATTCCCCAGTCACTGACACCGGTTACCAGCCCGTCGAATTCTTGTCCGACCTTGTCTGACATGTACTCCACTTGTTTGAACTTGATTGAGTCGCGCTCAGCACGTACGGCAGTCGTCTCGCGCTCTGAAGATTGCACAGAGAGTTTCTCATATTTCATGAGCTCGGTACTTCCCACTTTTGAGCCGTCGAGGTGCTTGCGCAAGAGACGGTGCACCATAAGGTCAGGGTAGCGGCGGATAGGGGAGGTGAAGTGCGTATAGTATTTAAATGCGAGACTAAAGTGCCCGATATTTTTTGTTGAATAAATCGCTTTAGCCATCGAACGAATGGTCGCGGTTTTGATGAGGTTTTCCTCTGGAGACCCCTCGATTTCTTTTAGAAGCTTGTTGATGTTCTTTGCCTCGACAACACCTTTGTGTGTCTCCAGCTCATACCCAAGCGCGCGAAGGAAAATGGCAAGGTCTTCTATTTTGTCAGGATTTGGAGCGTCGTGTATACGATATACGAACGCAGCATCACGACCATTTTTTTTGCAGAGATTGTAGACATGTTCCGAGACTTTTTTGTTTGCAAGGAGCATGAAGTCCTCAATCATGAGCATCGTCTCAGTACGCGTTTTTGTGTATGCACGGAGTGGCTTCCCGTTCTCGTCAAGTTCGAATCGTACCTCTGGCTGGTCAAACGCAATTGAACCACTTTCGTATCGTCTTTTGCGTAGTATTCGCGATAAAGTCATCAGGACACCCAATTCATTGCTATTGTCGCCTGTCCCTGTATCGAGAACCTCTTGTGCTTCTTCGTATGAAAAGCGTTTATTGGAGTGTATGAGTGTCTGTCCGTACCACTCATCTCGTATCTGTGCGTCCGGTGTGATTTCAAAAACTGCTGAAAAGGCGAGCCTGTCCTCGTTTGGACGGAGAGAACAGAGATCATTTGAGAGTACTTCAGGAAGCATTGGAATCACACGGTCTACGAGGTAGATGGATGTGCCACGTTCCTTCGCCTCAGTGTCGATTGCTTCTCCCTCGGTTACATAGTGAGATACATCGGCAATATGAATACCAACTTCGTAGTTTCCATCCTCAAGTTTTTTGAAGGATATTGCGTCGTCGAAATCTTTGGCATCCGCTGGGTCGATGGTCATAGTTATGACATCGCGCATGTCACGACGCTTTGTATCAGCAATCGCATCTTTAAATATTTCGTCTTTCTTTTCATACAGTGCGTGTGCTGCTTCCTGTACGTCGTCGGGAAAATTCTTCGAGAAACCACCGCCACGAATGATAGCTTGCATCTCCGTCTCATGGTCACCTGCTTTTCCCAAGACATCGATAATGTCTGCTATAGGATTTTCCTCAGGATTTGCCCAAGAGGTGATTTCGACTGCGACTTTCATTCCTTCGTGAGTCGCGGTTGCACTAGGAAGTTGAGGGCGCACATGAATACGCCTGTTGTCAGGGAGTAGTTGGTATCCGCTGGAGGTTTTTTGTACGGTACCGATAAGCTCTTCCTGCTTTGGATTAATAACCCGGATTACCTTTGCTTCGCGTCGATTTTCTTTCGTCTTGCCGAGGAGTTCGATTTCGACGATGTCACCGTCGAGTGCAAAACTGAGATTTTCACGGCTTATAATCACATCTTCCTTCTCGCTCGGTACGGCCATAAAACCCGTGCCTTTGCCACGGATCATAATAACGCCTTCGTGTGTTTGATTTTCAGAATTCATTTAAAAACTAGCGCCAATTTAAAGGTGTCCAAAAATCAGTCAGAAAACGATGAAAGCAAGTGAACCATAGGGATCTCTGGTGAAGGAGCTTGAACCGTTTTATGACGACTTTTTGGACACCGACGATGGCGGAACAACATAAAATAAGGAATACTAAAAAATATTACAAAATTTGTCGTGATAGTTTTTAGACGGATTCCTATTTATGTTGTGTGGAGTGTACCATGTGGAAGAAACTATTTCTATAAGCAGGTTAGGTGTGGTAATTTTAAAGAGTAAGACTTGTTCCATGTCTCCTCCTAAACTCGACCGGTGCTGTCCCCAGGCGGCACCGGTCACTTTTTTATGCATAGTATATATTGACCCGTACCCTTATTTCTGGTACTGTTTCCCCGCTATGTTAAAAATGCGATTACAAAGAACTGGCCGAAAGAACGATGCGTCATTTCGTGTTGTGGTAACTGACTCGCGCCGCGGTCCCAAAAGTGGCAAACATGTAGATTTGTTAGGTTCATATAACCCTAAGATGAACCAAGTACAGATCGACGGTGAAAAGGCCAAAGAATGGATCGCAAAAGGTGTGCAGGTATCAGACACGATGCACAATCTACTTGTCGGACAAAAAATTATAGAAGGGAAGAAAGTCAACGTACTGCCACGGAAGTCGCCAGTTGTTGATGAGGCAAAGGCGGAAGCAGAAGCAAAGGCTTCTGCAGAGGCTGCAAAAGCTGAAGCGGAAAATGCACCAGCTGCGGAAGAGGCACCTGTAGTAGAGGAAGCGCCGGTCGCTGAGGATACTTCAAAAGAAGAAGAGTCTGCACCTGTAAAGGAGGACGAGAAAGAACCAAAAGAGGAGGCACCTGTAGTAGAGGAAGAGAAGAAGGAAGAATAGATTTATTCTCCACACACAACAGTCGCACATGCATTCTGTGCATGTGCGACTGTTGACGTATACCTCACGCTTACATATGATTAGGAGTAGCACGATACTGCTGTGCTGAAATATTGACGGATGATTAACAGATAGGTTCTCTTAAAATATAATTATGAACGAAGATCAGCAATTCCTAGAGATGGTTGTAAAGGCACTCGTCGATCATCCAGATTCTGTGAAGGTCAATCGAGTGGTAGATGAAATGGGCGTACTCCTCACACTTGACGTACATGCGGAAGATATGGGTAAGATAATTGGACGTTCAGGAAATACCGCAAAAGCAATTCGGACACTTCTCCGTGTTGTTGGGATGAAGAATGACGCTCGCGTGAATCTCAAAATCAACGAGCCAGAGGGTGGAAAAGGTTTCGGTGGAGGATCAGAGAACAGTGCCGTGGCCAGCGAGATGAACGAGCCCGCTGTCGCAGCAGAGCCTAAGACACTCGATGAAGCAATCGACGACCTAAAGATATAAAACTGGAAAATTTCTTTGTTGCGTCTCAAAAAATAACACTCACCGTATAATAAATACGACTCGTGTCATTTTTATCACGCGCTTCGAACTTTTCTCAGTTTTCTACTTTAGGAAATTTCAAGATTCGTAGGTAGAAAGAACCGCGGGCACTGCCCGCGGTTCTTTCTACCTTAAAAACACTTAGTTACCGACTACAGACATATTTATAATATCATCTACGACCGTAGATGATATTATAAATTGGGTTTTCTCGCTTCTGAATTAATTCATGAATTAATTCAGAAGCTAGTTCTAGAGGCGGATTAAAGTTTTTGTGCTAGCATAATGAAATGAGTCAGAATACAGACCATCTATTCTTTGGTGTGGATTTTGACCCTGAGTCCACAGAACCAATCAATTTCCTTGAAAATCGATTCATGGATTTGTCACCCTTTTCAGCGCATGAGCTAGAGGTTGAGGGAGAAACGTTCAAGACTTTTGAGCATGCGTACCAAGCATCGCGAATAAAACCGGGTCCAGAGCGTGACGCAATCAAGGGGGCAAAGTCTCCCATGGATGCGTGGCGCGTCGGACAGAAATATAAAAACAATGCCGAACTTCTGGTTGAGTATTGGGATAAGGACACGGTTGTGGAAGAATTATTTCGAGCAAAATTGGCACAACATCCGGATATCGCTAAAGTATTGGAAGCTTCAGACAGCAGAGAGTTGCTCAAAGTGTATCCAACCGATTATTATTGGGGCACTGGCACAGATGGCTCTGGAGAAAACAAAATGGGTAAGCTCTGGATGAAATTACGACATGAACTAAATAATGGATAGAGAGATAAAAAAAATAGGAATATTTGTCTCAGCCGTATGCCACGATGGGGAAGGAAATTTCCTGATGGCAAAGCGAGGTGGTCAGGCACGTGATAAACATGGGGAATGGGAGTTCGGTGGTGGATCGGTGGAGTATGGAGAGACTTTGGAAGGTGCATTAAAACGGGAAATGCACGAAGAGTTTGGCTCCGAACCTTTTAATATTAAACAGGTTGAGGTGCGAGAGTTCATGAGGGAGGATTCTCACTGGATAGGTATATTTTTTGTGGCTCAGATTGATCGGGGCACTGTCTATATTGCAGAACCTGTATATGATGAGATTGGCTGGTTTACACTCAGCACTCTGCCCTCACCAATGATGGAGGGCGATGAGGGAAAAATAGGATTTTATGTAGAAAATTTCTAATATGAACTTCCACGTCGTTACATTGTTTCCAGAGGTTTGCAAGGCGTATACGGACGCGAGTGTTTTGGGGCGTGCACAGAAGACTGACAAAGGGGCTGGCGCAAAAGTACGTGGCAAGAAAATTTCTGTGCAGTATTACAATCCCAGAGATTTTACAAAACAAAAGCACAAAAAGACTGACGAGCGTCCGTATGGTGGTGGGCCGGGTATGGTGATGACTGCAGAGCCAATTCTTAAAGCGGTCGAGAAAGCGGTGGGAAGAAAAAATACAAAAGAAGTGAAGGTGCTTATTATGTCACCACGTGGCAAGACGTTTGACCAAAAGATGGCAAAGAAGTTCGCAAAGCAGTACAAACACCTCGTACTTATTTCCGGTCGCTATGAAGGAATCGATGCGCGTGTTAAGAAAATTCTTAAAGCCGAGGAAGTTTCAGTTGGTGACTATGTGCTCACTGGTGGCGAACTTCCGGCACTTTCAGTTATTGATGCGGTCTCGCGTGAGGTTCCGGGAGTCCTTGGCACACAGGAGTCACTTGAGGATGCGCGTACAGCAAGTGGCGAGATGTATACTCGCCCTGAGGTTCTGGAATATAAAGGTAAAAAGTACAAGGTTCCTAAAGTCCTCGTCGAAGGGAATCATAAAGAGATTGAAAAGTGGAGAGAAGGCAAATAATCTTTTCTTTAATTCGGAGGATAGTAAAAAAGTCAAAAATGCGTTATATACAGGTCTTTCTTGCGTTTTTTTTAAAGTCTGGTAGTATCTCACCAACGCATATATCGTCCTGAATGAGTCTTGGTGGAGACGTTTTTCATATCGCGGGAGCATATTAATCAGGGGAGATTAATTAGAGAGGTCATTTTTAGGTGATGTTTATATTACAAGCCGAGTAAGGTGGGTATGCGGTTCGCACGTGTGAAAAAGCGCGGTGCGCTTTTGTAAAACCTTGTGAGCATTTTTCTGAGCGATAGCGAAGCAAAAAGCCCCAAGGTGTACAGCATCTGTAGGATGGGGGCGCACATCTTTCGTACATGTATTATCGCCGAACTCAAAAAGTGGGATAGGAGACTAACAGCTAATATTACTCGCACATGGCAAAAGAAACACCAATTTCTACAACAGCTACATCTGTTGGAGCGCTTCCAAAAAAGCGATTCAAGAACTATCGAGAGCCACGTGTTCTACTGCCAGACCTAATCGAACCACAGCGAGAATCATTCAAGTGGTTTGTGGAGGAAGGTCTTAAGCAGGTCTTTAAAGAATTTTCTCCGATTGCAGACTATTCGGATAAGAAGTTCGACCTTATCTTTAAGAAGTATGAGTTCGGTAAGCCAAAGTGCACCACAGAACAGGCGAAAGAGAACAAGTTAACGTATGACGCGCCACTGCGCGCAACGGTTGTTCTTAAGAATAAGACATTTGGTGGCGAGAAAGATCAGGAGATATTCCTTGCTGATATTCCAGTGATGACTGAGCATGGAACATTCATCATCAACGGTGTTGAGCGTGTTATCGTTCCACAACTCGCACGTTCGTACGGTATCTTCTTTACGGCATCTGAATCAAAAGGCAATACATACTTTGGCGCAAAGATTATTCCAGCGCGTGGTGCATGGGTCGAAATTGAGTCAGAGGCTGACGGTGCGATTTATGTAAAGATTGACCGAAAGAGAAAGTTTCCTGTTACGTCACTCCTTCGAGTATTTGGTGTCGAAGATGAGAAAAAAATGATTGCGCTTCTGAAAGGGGTTCCTCATGCAGAAGAGTGCATTAAAGCAACATACGAAAAGGATATTGCAAAGACTACGGACGACTCATATATCGAAATCTATCGTCGTCTGCGTGATGGTGATTTGGCAACTGTAGACAATGCTCGTGAATTCATCAATTCAATCTTTTCAGACGCGCGATACGACCTTTCTGAAATAGGACGCCACCACTTCAATGAACGTTTTGACCGTTCAACAGGAAAAGCTGCAACTGCAGAACGCACTGTTTCTCTTGAAGATGTGGTCACTATCCTGAAGTACATCATTGAACAGAATCACACACCAGGAGCACTTCCAGACGACATTGACCACCTTGGATTCCGTCGCGTTCGATATTTTGGTGAGATGATTCAGCAACGAGTCCGTGTTGGTCTCACACGCATGAAGCGAAACATACAAGACCGTATGTCTACTATTGAAGCAGAAACTTCATTACCAATTCAACTCATTAATCCGCGCCCACTTCAAGCAACAATCAAAGAATTTTTCACTACCAACCAGCTTGCACAATTTGCGCAACAGCAGAACATCCTTGCGGAAATTGAAGGACTTCGTACAGTATCGGCACTCGGTCCGGGAGGTCTTACTCGTGAACGTGCAGGATTTGAGGTGCGTGACGTGCACACGTCTCACTATGGACGACTTTGTCCGATCCATACTCCAGAAGGTCCAAACATCGGACTTATTTTGCGTCTCTCTATGTATGCGCGAGTCAATCACTTTGGCATCATCGAGACACCGTATGCAAAGGTGGTAAATGGAGTCGTGACGGATGAGATTGTCTATTTCAACGCACATGAGGAAGAAAAATTCAGTATTGCGCATGCAGCAATAGAGATTGATGAACAAAATAAAATCAAACAAGCGTTTGTGGAAGCTCGCCGTGAAGGCCAGCCACGTTTGATGGCAAAGAAAGATATCGATTATATTGATATTGCAACCAATCAGGCATTCTCAGTAGCGACCTCAATGATTCCTTTCTTGAATCACGACGATGCGAACCGTACACTCATGGGCTCAAACATGTTGAAACAAGCGACGCCGTGCATCATTCCAGAGGCACCGCTTGTTGCGACGGGTATCGAGGGGATGGCTGCGCGCGACACAGGACGTGTCATTATCGCAAGAGAAGCCGGTGAAGTTATTGCGGTGGACGCCAAGCATGTAACTATTAAGACTAAAGAAGGAAAGAAACAGGAGTACCCACTTACGCCACTTCAGCGAACAAACGATTTCTCAGCATTTTATCATCGTCCGGTTATATCACTTGGTCAGAAGCTGAAGCGCGGAGACCTTATTGCAGATACGACGTCAACCGACGAAGGACAGATGGCACTTGGACAGAATGCACTTGTGGCATTCATGAGTTGGAGTGGTGCAAACTATGAGGACGCGATTATCATCTCTTCACGACTTGTGAAAGAGAGTAAGTTCGCGACCATTCACATGGATGAGCTCGATGTATCTGTTCGTGATACAAAGCTTGGCCCAGAAGTCACTACTCCTGATATTCCAAACGTGAGTGAACAGAAGCTTCGTAACCTCGACGAGAACGGAATTATCCGTATCGGAGCAGAAATTCGCGCAGGAGATATTCTTGTAGGAAAAGTAACTCCGAAGGGAGAGACACAACTCACTCCTGAGGAACGACTGCTTCGCTCAATCTTTGGTGAGAAAGCAAAGGATGTAAAAGATACATCTCTCCGACTTGAGGCGGGTAAGCGCGGACGTGTTATTGGTGTCAAAGTATTCTCTCGTGAAAATGGCGACCAACTCGAGAGTGGTGTCATCAAGCGAATCCACATCACGGTTGCACAAGTCAGAAACGTATCGGTTGGAGACAAACTTGCGGGACGACATGGTAACAAGGGGGTTATCTCACGTATTCTCCCAGAAGAAGACATGCCGTATACAGAAGACGGAAATCCAATTGATGTACTCCTTACACCGCTTGGTGTACCGAGTCGTATGAACTTGGGACAAATTCTTGAATTACATCTTGGTATGGCAGCACATACTCTTGGCTACCAAGCAATCGTGCCACCATTTGCAGGTGCGACTGAAGACGAGATTAAAGAGGAACTCAAAAAGGCAGATCTCTCAGAAGACGGGAAAATGTGGCTCCGCGATGGTCGTACTGGCGAACAGTTCGCACAAAAGACTGCGGTGGGATACATGTACATCCTCAAATTGCACCACATGGTTGAGGACAAAATTCACATGCGTTCAATTGGCCCCTACTCGCTCATTACACAGCAACCGCTCGGAGGAAAGGCGCAGATTGGTGGTCAGCGATTTGGAGAAATGGAAGTATGGGCGCTTCTCGGATACGGTGCAGCGTACACACTTCGAGAAATGTTGACGATTAAATCAGATGACATTGTCGGTCGAAGTGCTGCGTTTGACGCGATTGTACGAGGAGAACGTATTAGTCATCCACACACACCGGCTTCATTTAATGTGTTGGTAAACCAACTTCGAGGACTCGCACTTGATGTGGACCTTCGTACTGATTCTTCATCAGACTCACGAACAAAAGCTTAATTAATAGTCTTCACTAACCATTTTGTATGAATCCAAGACACACAAAAGGCAGAACAGCACAATTCACTGAAGTGAGCCTCAAGCTCGCGGCACCTGAGCGTATTCTCGAATGGTCGCACGGCGAGGTGACAAAACCGGAGACTATTAATTATCGAACACAGCGTCCGGAAAAACACGGTCTCTTCGATGAGCGTATTTTTGGTCCTGTTGAGGACTATGAATGTTCATGTAAAAAGTATCGGGGTATTCGTTACAAAGGAATTGTTTGTGAAAAATGTGGCGTAGAAATCACACGAGCTATCGTACGTCGTGAGCGTATGGGTCATATTGACCTCTGTGTACCAGTTTCACATATCTGGTTTCTTCGCGGTGTCCCAAGTCGTATTGCGCTGATTCTTGGAAACTCAGCTGCGCAGATTGAAAAAGTCATCTACTTTGCTGGGTACATTGTCACAAAAGTTTCTGAAAATGAACGCGGACGTTTGCTGAAAGAGCTTTCCTCAGAATATAAGTCGAAGCTCAGTGAGCTTACAACTGACTCTGCACGCGAGGAACTTAAGAGTCGTCTTGATGAGACAAAGAAGGAAATCACAGGCATCGTACAGGGAGTCGTACTTGATGAGTTGTCGTACCACAAGTACTCCATGAAGTACGGTGTATTGTTTGAGGCTCACATTGGTGCTGAGGCAATCTACGAACTCTTTAAAAATATTGATCTTGCGAAGTTGCGTGATCAACTTGAAAAAGACCGCGAAACAGCAGGAGCAGCGGAGCGTACGAAACTCGATAAGCGACTCTCGCTTATTCGTGGAATGATTCGTGCTGAAGTCCGTCCGGACTGGATGTTTCTTACACGCATCCCAGTGATTCCTCCTGCACTCCGTCCGATGGTTGCGCTCGAGGGTGGACGGCATGCCTCAAGTGACCTTAACGACCTCTACCGACGTGTAATCAATCGAAACAATCGACTCAAGAAGCTCATCGACATTAAGGCTCCAGACGTCATCCTTCGAAACGAAAAGAGAATCCTTCAGGAAGCTGTCGACGCACTCGTCGACAACTCTATTCGTCACGGTAACACTGCATACTCAGCAATGAGTCAGGCGCAGCGACGTCCGCTCAAGTCACTTTCAGATTATCTCAAATCAAAACAGGGATATTTCCGTCAGAACTTGCTCGGTAAGCGTGTAGATTACTCAGGACGTTCGGTAATTGTTATTGGTCCTGATCTCTCGCTCGACCAGTGTGGTTTGCCAAAACACATGGCACTGGAATTGTTCCGACCATTCATCATCTCTGAACTATTACGACAAGAGCTTGCATATAATATTCGTGGTGCAGGTCGCCTTATCGAGGACGGTGTTCCTGAGGTGTGGGCAATTCTTGAAAATGTAATCAAAAACAAGCACGTACTTCTCAACCGTGCGCCAACACTTCACCGACAGGGTATTCAGGCATTTCGTCCAGTGCTTATTGAAGGAAATGCGATTCAGGTACATCCACTCGTTTGTCGCGCATTCAATGCGGACTTCGACGGCGACCAGATGGCTGTACACGTCCCTCTTTCCGATGAAGCACAACTCGAGGCGCGAGAGATTATCTCTGCAAACAAGAACATCTTGAAGCCAGGTTCAGCTGAACCGGTCGTCTCTGAAAAACTCCTTGATATGGCACTCGGCGCATTCTGGATGACGAAAGTTGTCGAAGGAGCTCAAGGTGAAGGAAAGTATTTCTCGTCACCAAACGATGCAATCAATGCATACGACTACGGCATTGTAGATTTGCGCGCAAACATTAAAGTGCTTGCGACTGAGACAGAGAAGTATAAGCAATTTGATGGTCAAATCTTTGAGACGACGGTTGGACGACTTCTGTTTAACAGTGTATTGCCGAGTCATCACGATTTCATTAATGATCTCGTGACACAAAAGACGCTCTTCAACATTGTCATCGATATTATTGACGAGGAAGGAATTGATTCTGTACCGAAGATTGTCGATAGCATAAAGCGTTTTGGGTTCCAGTACGCAACAAAGTCGGGAACAACATGGGGTATTGATGATGTTGTTGTTCCGGAAGGAAAGAAAGCAATTATTGAAACAGCGCGTGAAGAAGAGCAAGAAATTCTGACCCACTATGATGAAGGGCTCCTCTCACGTGATGAAAGACGACGTATGGTTATTGGTGTATGGCACCGAGCGAAGACTTCAATTGAGAAGATTCTTCCAGAGACACTTGACCAAAACGGGTCAGTGTATGACATGTGGAAGTCGGGAGCACGAGGATCACTCGGACAGATTGCACAGATGGCCGGCATGAAAGGTCTTATCGTCAACACACGAGGAGAAACACTCGAGTTTCCAATTCTTTCATCTATGAAAGAGGGTATGAGTCCGATTGAGTACTTCATTACAACTCACGGCTCACGAAAGGGTCTTGCTGACACCGCGCTTCAAACCGCAAAAGCAGGATACCTGACACGCCGACTCTTCGTTGTTGCGCAGGATGCGATTGTGACTGAAGAAGATTGTAAGACAAAGAGTGGCGTAACAGTAGGAAGAGTTTCGTCTTCAGGAATCGAAATTGCGTTCAGTAAGGCAATCCGTGGACGTATCTTGGCAGAAAATGTGCTCGATAGTGCTGGAGCAATACTCTTTAAGAAAGGGCACCTTCTTTCTCGACTTGACTCAGTCTCTATTGAAAATTCTGATGTACAGTCGGTCAGTGTTCGTTCACCGATGACGTGTGAGACACTGCGAGGCGTATGTCAGCACTGCTATGGTATCGACCTTACGACAAACAAACTCGTGGATATTGGTGAGGCCGTCGGTACTGTTGCGGCGCAAGCGATTGGTGAGCCTGGTACACAGCTGACAATGAACACAAAGCATGCCGGAGGGGCCGCATCGGTAGGCGGTGACGTGACACAAGGATTGCCTCGTGTGGAAGAGGTGTTTGAAAAACGTCAGCCGAAGATTCCTGCGATGGTCTCAAAGACAGACGGTGTAGTCACTGAAATCCGCACCGAAGGACGAGAGAAAGTCATTGTCGTTGCTCCGGAGTTGGGTTCTAAGCACGCAAAGAAAAATAATGAAAATATCGAATACCCTGTTCATTACAGACGTGTTGCTGCGGTATCGGTAGGAGATAGTGTAATAGCGGGGCAATTACTTACAGATGGTTCTGCGCATCTTCCAGAGCTCTTCAAATTTGGAGGACAGGAAGTTACACAGGAATACATCATCAATGAGACGAATAAAATCTATGAACTTCAAGGTGTAACCATTGCGCGTAAGCACATTGAGCTCATCGTGAAGCAGATGATGAGTCGCGTGAAGATTACTGAGAGTGGCGACAGTCCATTTACTCCGGGAGATATCGTTGAAGAATGGAGCTTTGTACAGGCAAACCGTGAACTTAAAGAAGAAGGAAGGGAGTTGGCAAAGGGTGACAAACTCATCCTTGGTATCACAGAGACGTCACTATCACGAAAGAGTTTCCTTTCTGCAGCATCATTCCAGAACACAACACGTGTGCTTATCAATGCAGCAGTGCGTGGAAGTGAGGATAAACTCCGAGGTCTGATGGAGAACGTTATCATCGGACGACTTATTCCTGCAGGAACAGGCTTCAAGGGCTCTGCAAAGTATGAAATGATTAAGTCTGTTTCAGAAGAGTCTGACGTGTAGAGTATAAAAAAGAGTGAAAAAAGTAGAATTACCAAAAACCGCGTAGTGTACGCGGTTTTTGGTATCTCTCTATCCTAATATTCTTAAGAATATTAGGATAGAGAGATACCACACGCATACTCCAATCAATTGGAGTATGCGTGTGGTATCTACGTAATTACCTCCGTAGATATATATCTAGGCACATATCGTAGAGTGGAATGTCTATAAAAACGAAACCCCGGCGAAACTGCTGGGGTTTCGTCGGGACCGCTACCTTGGTTCTACAACCACTCGAATTGGCTTACCTTGAATCAAGTTACGCATAGGCTGAGCAAAAGCAGGATTCATACTCACGCCGAAGTCCTGCAACTGTGAAGCAACCACGTGATGATGCTTCGCCGACGTGTATGAGAATGCTTGCGCGTTTTTGTCGCCCGCGACCACGTATACATTCCCGTTCTGGGAAATACTGCTCGAACAGACAGATGAAGAAGAAACCTTCCGGACCTCGTTCACCTGCAAAAGCGTGGTATCGTTGTGCACCGTTCGGTGGGCATTCGCCATGACGCTCGTATGAGCCATGTCGGATAGCACCGAAAACTTGAGCAGAGGTGTCACGCGTGACGGCAAAATGCACGCGCCGGGCACTGTCTGAGCAAATTGCGTGAGCATGATAGGTGGAGACGAGAGTCCGTCTCCCCTTCTTCCTGACACGCTCGTATAGGAACGTCGAGAAACCAGTTTTTCGACCTGTTATAGTGATATGTATCATTGATCCCTCATCTTTTTTCTATTGCACTCCTTTTTATTAAACATAGCGAAGATCTAAAAGGTTCCCCTGTGAAGGTGAAAAATTTCCCGTATAATAGGCTGTAATGAGTGATTCTGTAGAGAAGATAAAAGAACACCTTTCCATCTTAGATGTGGTTTCTCCGTATGTTGAGCTCCATAAGGCGGGGAAGAGTTATAAGGGAAAATCCCCGTTTACCAGTGAGAAAACCCCTTCATTCTATGTCTCTCCCGACCGTGGAATGTATTACTGCTTTTCTTCCAATCAAGGTGGAGACATTTTTACATTTATTGAGAAGATGGAGGGAGTGGATTTTAAGGGTGCGCTTAAAATTCTTGCGGAAAAAGCAGGAGTAGAGCTGGTTGCTGAAGATCCTAAAAAGCGTAGTGAGCGCGATTCTCAATACGCGCTCATCGAGGATGCGTGCAAATTCTTTTTTAATGAGGGGAGAAATAATAAAATTGCTGATGACTATATCGAAGAGCGAGGCGTAGATGGTAAGTCGACGCACATCTGGCGTGTTGGCTTTGCGCCAGACGCATGGCGTTCGTTGAGAGAACATCTGTTGGAGAAAAAATATACCGATGCGCAGATACTACAAGCAGGCCTCATCAAGAAGACTGATGGTGGTAAGGAGCCGTACGACGTGTTTCGTAACCGCATCATGTTCCCGATTGCGGACTCCTCTGGCCGAGTGGTCGCGTTCTCTGGACGCACACTTGCAAGCGACCCAGAGGCTCCCAAATACGTCAATTCACCTGAGACTGAGCTGTATCAAAAATCAGAGATTCTCTTTGGATATGATAAAGCCAAGCAGGGCATTCGCTCGCTCGACTTTTCTCTTATTGTTGAGGGGCAGTTTGACCTCGTGCTTGCGCATCAAGCAGGCTATTCCAATACAATTGCGGTTTCGGGTACGGCAATGACAGGTCAGCATGTTGCACTTCTCCAAAGACTCTCCAATCGTGCCGTACTCGCGCTAGATTCGGACAGGGCAGGTATCGCAGCGGTGAAGCGTTCGGCGGGCATAATGCTTGGACGTGGTATGGATGTGAAGGTCGTCGCTATTTCGGGCGGAAAAGACCCCGCGGATATAATAAAAGAAGATGCGAAGCAATTTCGAAAAATGGTCGGAGAAGCAAAACATGTCATTGAGTTTTTGCTTGCAGTACTCGCAAAGAACACAAAAGACGAACGAGCGTATAAGTTACAGGTGAGAGAGGAGTTGGTACCACTGCTTGCTCGCATGCCGAATCATATTGATCGTGAACACTTTGAAGGCGTTGTTGCTGAGGCGTTGCAGACCACAAAGGATGCGATACATTACGAAGTTGAACGTATAACCTCTTCGAGCAAGGAGGCTCCACATCGTGATGGAGTGCCGGTCTTGGCGAGTGGGCCTTCTCTAGAGGTGGTAGAGACTGCACTTGCAGGAAGAGAGCGTTACCTATTTGCGGTCATGAAGTTCTTACAAGGAGTAAAGAAACATGCATACGTAGCGAAACATATTGAAGAAAAGTTGCGTGTAATACTCGGTGAGCATTACGAAGAGGTATCTGCTGAACTTACTGATGAGGTTCTCAATCAAGAGCTTCTGCATCTTGAGCGAGAATATGAATCGGAGTTGGGGAGGGGATTCTTTGATGACGTGGCAAGCAAACTCTCGAAATATCACGCGGATTCGCTGAAGAGACAGCTCTCGACGTGCAGACAAGCTATCGGAGAAATGGAGCGAGGAGGTGATACAGGAAAGGAGTACACTACTCTTGTCGATACAGCAGTTCGTCTCACAGGACAGCTTGGAAGTATTACCGTAAGTACAGACGAATTATTACAGATCCCTTCTGCGGATTGAGCAGTCTTCGGTGTGGACTTTTTTTGAATTTACTGTATAGTAGTGGCCATTATGCCGATAAAAAAGGTGACAAAGAAAAAAGGCACTAAAAAAGCGACCAAAAAAGTCGTACAGAAAAAGATAAAACGAGCGACAAAATCTGCTTCGCAAACCCGCAAGCAAAAAACAAAAACCGCTCCGAAGAAGAAGGTTCAAAAAAAGACAGTAAAGCGACCAAAGAAAGTAGTAAAAAAGAAAGCAGTACCAAAGAAGAAGCCGTCAACTCCAAGAAAAAAGGCTACAAAACCATCGCGCGCTGAACGTCTCAAGGAAGACAAGGCTGTTCGTATACTTGAACGTGGACGCCAAAAAGGATATGTCACGTATGATGAAATTCTTAAGGAATTTCCAGCTATTGAGAAGGACGTCTTCTTTCTCGAGGATCTCTATGAACGGCTTGCAAAGGCGAGTATTGATGTGCTTGAAAGCGGCGGTATGCTCGGCGATAATCCGGGTGAGGGGCTCCTCGACAATCGGAATGTCTACAAACGTAACGATAGTGGATACGATTCAATACAAATGTATTTGCGTGAGATAGGTCAGTATCCGCTCCTTACTGCGCTTGAAGAACGTACACTTGCAAAGCGTATTGTCGATGGTGATGATGAGGCTCGCAATCTCTTGGCGCGCGCAAATCTTAGACTTGTGGTCTCGATTGCAAAGAAGTATGTAGGACGCTCACCAGACTTGACGCTCCTTGACCTTATTCAAGAAGGGAACCTCGGCCTCTTTAAGGCAGTGGACAAGTTCGATTTTACAAAAGGATTTAAATTTTCGACGTATGCGACGTGGTGGATCCGCCAGGCTATTACTCGAGCACTCGCGGATCAGTCGCGAACAATTCGTATTCCTGTGCACATGGTAGAAACTATGGCAAAGTACAAGCAGGTATCACGACGATTGTCACAGGACCTTGGCCGCGACCCGATGCCAGAAGAAATTGCAACAGAAATGAATATCGAGGTTGAGAAAGTCTACCAGATTGAAAAAATCAGTCAGGACACCATCTCACTTGAACTCCCAATCGGAGATGACGATGATCGCTCAAGACTTTCAGACTTTATCTCAGATGATAAGATAATTTCTCCTGATCAAGAGGTTGCGCATGCCATACTCACTGACCAGATGCAGGAAATACTGGATACACTCTCAGACAAGGAACGTAAAATCCTAGAAATGCGTCACGGACTTCTTGATGGTACGTACCATACACTCGAGGAAGTGGGGAAGGAGTTTGGAGTAACGCGTGAACGTATTCGACAGATTGAGGCAAAAGCACTGGAGAAAATTAGACAACATGATAAGGCACGAAGATTGAAGTCATACTAATTCTTGTATACAAAAAGCAACAAAAAACAGGCAGTGGATGCCTGTTTTTTGTTGCTTCCGAAGCGAGCCTTAAAGCTCCATTTGGTGTGAGACTTCTTCTGTAGTGACCGTCTCAAGAGTGTGTGCCTCTACCATTGTTGGTGGTTCAGAGAAATAGTCTTGGAAGAGCACAAGTGCAGCGGTGGCAACAAGTAGACACGCAACCATTGTGGGGAGACCTTGTCTCATCCAGCCGATAAAGGAGATTGGGTGGGATGTCTTTTCTGACTTTGCCACCACAATAACTCCAGCAGTAGAACCGATTGGTGAACCGTTTCCCCCGAAACCAACACCGAATACCAGCGCCCACCAGAGTAGTTCTACTGGCACACCGCTTGCGCCCAAATACCCAATGATTGGAATCATCGCAACGGTGAGTGGAATATTATCAACAATCGCAGAAATAATAGCGCTTGCCCAGAGGATGATAATTGCGGTCAATAGGAGGTTGTCCTGTGCTCCAGCAGTGAGGAATGTTGCGGCCTTTTCAAGCACTCCTGCGTGCTCTAGTCCTCCCACAATAACAAACAGTGATGCGAAGAACACGAGCACAGAGAGTTCGCACTTCTCGATAACTGCTTGCGGGTCATGTTTCGGTGCAACAACAATGAGTGCAAGCGAAGCGCCGATAAGTGCAACCATCGCAGGTTCCATATGGAGAATGCCATGTAGAAAGAAAAGTCCTATAGTAATACCAAAGATGATAAGGAGTCTTCGGAGTGTCTTAGGTTCCTTGATAGCGTCCCACTCGTTCATCTTCATCAGCTGATCAATATTTTCAGGTTTTGTACCGATTTCTTTTTTGTAGATGAGTCGGAAGATGAGTAGCGTCACAAACCAACTTACAAGAGCAACTGGAAGAGCGTGTATTAAGAAATCATTGAAAGAGAGTCCTACTGCTGAACCAATCATGATGTTTGGCGGGTCTCCGATGAGTGTACCAACACCAGCGATATTTGAAATAAGCGCCTCGGACATGATGAGCGGAATAGGGTTAATTTTTAGGATGTCCGCAATGATGATGGTCATTGGCACAATGAGGATGACGGTCGTCACGTTGTCGAGAATCATCGAGAATACACCGGTGATGGCACCCAGTGCGAGCATGAGTAACCAAGGGCTTCCGCCGGTACGCTTAGCTGTCCAAATACCTACGAATTGGAAAAAGCCTGTTTTTTCTAACATTGAGACCATGAGCATCATCCCAAACAAGAGACCGAGCGTATTGAAATCAACTGCGTCGAGGACTTGGTCTGGGTGGTAGAAATCAAAAATAATTCCTGCGATGACCATACTCACTGCACCAAAGAGTCCGATGACCGTACGATGAATACGCTCAGTAAGAATAAAAAAGAAGGTGAATACGAATATTGCAATTGCGGCGATTTGTATTGTTTCCATATGATGTTAAACAACAAAATAGAACGCGTAAATACACGTTCTATTTTGTCCTAGGTATTATTTATACTGAATCGGTAATATTGAGAAAGGTTGCTATAAGCTGTTTGAGGCCTCGACGTGAGATGATGCCAACAGGTCGACCTTCTTGATCGACCACTGGAACACGTGCTCTCTGGTGAGCAATAGCGGTCGCTGCGACAGCCATAAGTCCGTCGTCAGCTTCGACCGGATCGATGTCTATAGTCATGAATTCACGCACTTCTTTCTCTGAAGCATTACGTACTGCCTCCTCGAACATCTCTTCAGTTGCAAAATGTGCAGCGATACTGTCACCGTCAAGATATTCTGGGACAATCCCATCCATAAGGTCTGATACTGAGACCTCTCCAGAGAGCTTACCCTCCTCGTCTGTAACAAGGAGGGAGTTTGATTGTTGCTTTACCATTACTGAGACCGCTTCTTTGAAAGTCGTCGTCTCAGGAATGATGGGTACATCTTTGATAATCTCTTTAAGTTCCATAGCCGATAGTATACTCCGGTCATCTCATTTTTTCAAAGTAGTCCACAGGGGGTATACTGACGTGATGAAAGTCCCTAAAGAGCGATTTAAGGAAGCCTATAATACGCTCAATTTGGAGCAAAAAGAGGCCGTAGACACGATTGAGGGTCCTGTTATGGTCATTGCGGGTCCAGGGACTGGGAAAACTCAGATTCTTACGCTCCGTATCGCGAATATACTCGAAAAGACTGATAGTGCACCAGAGAGTATTCTTGCTCTGACATTTACTGAGTCGGGAGCACGGGCAATGCGAGAACGCCTCCATTCGTACATCGGCGCACGAGCTTACCAAGTGCCGATATATACTTTTCATGGATTTGCTGAACAGTGTATTCGTGAATATCCGGATGCTTACGAACGTGTGGTTGGTGGCAGGCCGGTGACAGATGTGGAGAAGATAGACATTTTTCAATCAATCATCGATGGGGGAGGCATTCGTCTTTTGCGACCGATGGGTGATACTTCCTATTACACAAACAAGGTCGCAAATGCGATTGCGGAGCTCAAGCGCGAGTATGTGACGCCGGACGCATTTGCAACTCATATCGCTTCTGAAGAGGAAAAACTGGCTAAAATACCGCAGTATCATGAAAAGGGCGCACATAAAGGAAAGATACGTGGAGAATTCGCAAAAAAAGAAAAGAGTGTTGCAAAGAACAAGGAGCTTCTGCTGGTTTATCGTGCGTATGAAGCAGTGCTTCGCGAACAACGCTTGTACGACTTTGAGGATATGATTGTGGAGACGGTCTGTGCGCTTGAAACGCATGATGACATGCTCCGTGATTTGCAGGAGACGTACCAGTACTTACTGGCCGACGAACATCAAGATGTGAACGGTAGTCAGAATAGGATTCTCGAGCTTCTTGCGTCATACCACGAGCGTCCAAATATCTTCGTGGTAGGTGATGAAAAACAGGCGATATTTCGTTTCCAAGGTGCTTCGCTTGAAAACTTTCTCTACTTCGAAGATGTGTTTGAGGGAACAATTACAATAGCGCTCACGTCCAACTATCGTTCAGGACAGAAAGTGCTCGACGCTACGCACAGTCTCATTGTTGAATCAGAAGGGCCACTTAGTGCACTCCGCATCCCGCTCGTCGCGAAAGGAAAAGAATCAGCGCGTGTTGAGCGACGAACCTTTTCACATACAGCAATTGAAGACAATTGGGTTGCAGAGCGGGTTGTGGAACTTCTAAAAGAGGGTATACCGCCTGAGGAAATTGCAGTCATTGTGCGTACTAACAGAGAAGTGGAGGCATTTGCTGGATTGTTGCGGAAGCGTGGTATCGCGGTGAACCCATCTGCTGATAGTGATATTCTCGAGCACCCAATTACAAATGTAGTGCAGAGTCTCATTGAGGCAGTCGCTCATCCGGAACGTGAGGATTTTTTAATGACGCTACTCCACGGTCCGTACTGGGGTATTACTGTTGCAGACTTGGTTCGTGTCTGTGCTTCTCGTAGTTACCACGAGCCATTAGGGGCGATTGTCAGGAGTCCAGATCGCCTCCGTGCGCTTAAGCTTGAGAATGCTGACGCATTTTTGAATGTCACTTCTGTATTACATAAGGCGCGAGAACTTGAGATGCTCAAACCTCCACACAGAGTGCTGGAGTATCTTCTTCGCGAAAGTGGTTTTCTCGAACATGCGGTTGCGAGTGATCCAGAAGAGGCTGGACGTGTAATCAGGCGACTTTATGATGAGATTGAGGCGATGGTCATTCGAAATGAAGTGAGTACGCTTCGTGATGTTGGAAAAATGTTCGCAACACGTCGCGCGTATCGCTTGCCACTCACTGCACCATACATCGGTGGTGATCCCCATGCTGTCTCCGTAATGACTGCCCATAAATCCAAAGGACTTGAGTTTGAAGCGGTCATCGTTCCACACCTCGTCGATTCTCTCTGGGGTGGAGCGACACGACGAACATATTTTGAACTACCTCTTACAAAACATATAGAAATTGACGCGCTCGATTCTGTGGACGACGAGCGACGATTACTCTATGTAGCTATGACCCGCGCAAAGAGCTTGCTCTCTCTTTCATCTTCAGAAATGAATGCGGACGGTAGAGGATTTATACCCTCACGCCTTTTTGACCGCATTGATAGTGCGTTGTATGAAAGTACCCCGACTGAACCTATAGAAGCTGTTTTTAAACCGACAGATGTGTTTGCGGTGGAAAAAGCACATGAGGTACTCGACCCACAGGTGCTCAGTACACGTTTTCTTGAGCGCGGTCTCTCTGCGACCGCACTTAATAACTACCTCGCAAGTCCATGGACATATTTTTATCGCAACATGCTGCGTATCCCTGAAGTTCAAACGGAGTCACTTTTGTTTGGAACTGCGGTTCATAGCGTACTGGAACGAGTCGTGGCATATCAGAAAACAAAAGGGGAACTCCCAAATAACACAACAATCTCTACGTATCTCAAGCAGGCGCTTGAGCGGTTACCACTCAATGTCTCCGAATACGCCACACTTCATGAAAAAGGCCTCGTGGCACTTACGGTATATTGCAGTGAGTTGGTCTTGCCCAAGAGAAGTGATGTAGAATTTTCAATTCGGGCCGTACTTCAGACGGATGATCTGGAACTTCCGGAAATACCGCTAACAGGAAAGCTCGACCGTCTTGATTTTGATGAGGAAGGAAAAGTGCTCAGAGTTGTTGATTATAAAACAGGAAAACCGAAGACGCGGGGTTATGTCGAGGGAACGACAAAAGACTCTCGAGGCGACTATAAACGCCAGCTTGTGTTCTACGCACTCCTTCTCAGTCTTCTTGATGATGAGCGATACAATACGCGAGAAGGTGTTCTCTCTTTTGTTGAGCCTGACGCGAAGGGAAAAATTGTCGAGTATTCGTACACGGTTACTGATGAAGAAATTAATGCACTCAAAGTCGATATTGTTCGTGTTGCCAAAGAAATTACACACGGCGCGTTTTTAAACGCGCCGTGTGACCCAGAAGTATCTACGTATTGCAACCTTGTAGACTTGCTTCGCTTGGAACGCTAACGCTACTGAGCCTCGTTTAGTTGCTTGATCAGGCCTTCAATATTTTGCTTCACTGTTGCGTATGGCTGCGCACCACCGATTTCACCAACGTATTGTTCTCCTGCAAGTACGATAGTATGTGGCGTACCGCGTCCTCCTGCAGCTATTGCAGCTTGAATATCATCGGCGATAACAGCGTCGTACTTTCCACTGTTGTAGCATAGTTCAAATTGACCCTTGTCCACCCCGGCTTTTTCTGCAAACTCTGGCAAGCGAGTGATGTCTGTCTGTGCATTTGTCTCTCTTTCGTCAAAAATCATATCGCTAAATGTCCAGAACGCTTCGTTGCCTCCAAGTTCTGCAACACATTCCGAAGCTGCTGCAATTTTTGGCGCGTTTGGGTGGAGGCTTTCAAGTGGAAATTGTCGGTATACCCATGCAACGGTGCCTTCAGGACCATACTCCGACATAATCTGTCGCATGGTGTCGTGAAAGTTTTTACAGAAAGGGCAGTCATAATCAGAGTACTCCACAAGCATAATGAGTGCGTTTGGGTTTCCAAGGATGTGGTCGTCTGCGGTAATAGGCGCAACAACAGGTTCCTCGCCGAGGTCCTCGGTAGTATTCCCTGTAATTTGTGGAGTAGCACCCCCTCCATCTTTGCCTGTGAAATAGATAGCACCTGCAATAATGAGTGCGGATATGACGATAGCGATAGGGATACCAAGAGAATTTTTCTGCATAGTGTTATAGATTTCTAGACGTGTATACGGGGAGTATATCATGGAAGATGGTATACTCACCACATATGGATATGTTGGACGCTATCATCCTCGGAATAGTACAAGGAATTACCGAATTCCTGCCGATTTCCTCAACTGGACATCTCATTCTTGCTCGGAGTTTTTTGGAGGTGGCTGATGGTCACGCACTTGCCTTTGATGCGATGCTCCATTTGGCAACTGCGGGAGCGGTTATTGTGTATTTTTCAAAAGACATACGCCAGTTACTACAAACACTTCTTCGTATGTTCGGCCGATTGCCAGTAGATGCACGCGATGTCACACTTTTAAAGGCGTTGGTGATAGGTACTATTCCTGCTGTAGTACTTGGTTTGTTTCTTGAGGGTTTTATGGAATCCACATTCCGTGACCCACTTTTGGTTGCGGGGGTACTTGTTGCTGGCTCTATTCTTTTTATGTTTGCAGAATACAAGTATCAAAACAGCGCACGCGAAGGGAAGATGACTGTCTCCACAGGACTCAAAGTGGGGTTTTTCCAATCACTCGCGCTCCTCCCTGGTATGTCACGCTCAGGTGCAACGATAGCTGGCGGAATGCTTTTAGGATTTACTCGTATCGAAGCGGCGCGTTTCGCATTCCTGCTTGCAATACCTGTCATTCTCGGTGCTGGAGGGAAGAAATATATAGAGCTCATGACCTCTGATGCCACGGTTTCATGGGTGCCGATTTTAGTGGGAGCAGCGACTGCATTTGTTGTAGGGCTCGTTGCAATTCACTTCATGCTCTCCTTTGTACGCAATCACACTCTTTGGCCATTTATTTGGTACCGTATAATCCTCGCCGGATTTGTTGTCTTCTTTGTGCTCGTAGGATAGAAACCACAAAATCACTTCATCTGCGTTGGTGCGTTTCAGAAAATAGCATTCACCGTATTCTCGGTTAGGTATTCGTAATTCGAACAACGTAATTCGTCCGTCAAAACGGCAACGCATGTGTCATTGAAGAATCTTCTTTGGTCATCCATGTGGAAGTATCGATAGGTACTTCGCGTTTTTTATTTCCATCCTTGAAAAGAATTTTTCCATTCTTAAGAGCGTATTCAAATACTTCCTTGGTTACTTTCACATCCTGTTGGCAGTATTTCTTTATCGCATCAATGTTGCCTTCATGCCACCACTTAATAGCCTGAAGTCCATTTGCGCTCTTCTTTGCACCGATCGTTGCCTGTGCAACACTGTCGAGACGGAGCCTGCGGCCCAGTGAATTTTTTATATCTTCGAGTAGGTCGATGCTTTTAATATGGTAGAGGTCACCGGGGTAATATTTATTGAGGAGTGGTATATCGAAATGATTGCTATTGTATCCAACAAGGGCTTCAGCACCCTCGATGATAGGCCAAATTTTCTCAAGTTCATCAATTGCTACAGTTGTATAGGAGTCCGTCACGCTGTCATATGTTGAGGCAACAGAAATATCCAATCCGAGTACATCGCGTGACTCGACATCGTTAAAAGTATTTTGGGTTTCAAGGTCAAAGACGACGTACCTCACAATTTATTCAGAAATTTTAGATACTAAGTCGTTCAGTGTACCACTTTGTTCTTCTTCACTCTGGAGGTTTTTCAGTGTAAATGAATTACTCTTCAGTTCATCACCGCCAAAGATAAGTGCGAACTCCACCATACGTTCACCGGCATTCGCAATCTTCTTGCCGAGTTTCTTTGTACCCATGTCGACTGCGACGCTGATGCCTGCAGTACGGAATGTCTGTGCAATCTTCTGGCCCTCCATGTTAAGGGACTCTTCTGCTGGAATAATTATGAGTGTCGGTGCAGTGATGTTCGCGGTGAGAAGGTTGTGTGTCTCGAGGAAGTCACGCATCGTCACGTCGCCCATACCAAAGCCGATACCCGGAATCGGGTCGCCACCAAAGAGCTCGGTGAGGTTATTGTAACGACCGCCACCAAGGAGGGAACGATTGTTGTCGCCAGAAGTGTCAAAAAATTCAAACACAACGCCGGTGTAGTAGTTAAAGCCACGCACGGTCGATGGTGAGAAGCGGATATTCGTGATGCCGAGCATCTTCAGTCCCTCTATGACCTTCGCTGCGTCGCTCTCTGCGCTCGGCGTTTCCGGTAGCGAAAATTGCTCGCCCGCAATGTTCGTTGCCTCCTCGTCAAAGTTGTCTATTTTCTCTTTTTTATCAAGAAGTGCGAACATCGCTTTCTTTTGCTCGTCGTTCAGCCCTTGTGTGTCGAACTCTCCTGCGAGCCACCCGCGGTCATTGATACGTATTTCAAACATCTCTGGCTCTACGCCAAAGTTGAGTAACGTCTGGTACGCGAGAGCAATAGTTTCCACGTCTGCCGAGCGGTCCTCGGTACCAAAAATATCGCAGTTCAACTGCCAATGTTCACGCAGCCGCCCGCGCTGCGTGCGTTCGTAGCGAAAGAGGTTAGGAATCGAGTACCAGCGAACGGGGAAGGAGAGTTCGCGGCGCTTGCCGGCGATCATGCGCGCCACTGTCGGCGTCATCTCGGGGCGGAGGGTTACTTCGCGATTACCGCGGTCGGTGAACGTATAGGTCTGCTCATTCACCATCTCTGCATTCTCCGCACCTTTGGCTTTGTAGAGTTCGGCTGGCTCGAGGACAGAGGCGTCATAGCGCTCAAACCCGAAGGATTCTGCTGTCTTGCTCCACACATCAAAGATGTAGCGCTGGACAGCCATATCATCAGGATAGAAGTCCCGCACGCCCTTGTACGGGCTGGTTGAGAGTTTTGCTCCCTTAGAAGCAGAATTCTTTCTCTCGGCAGTCTTCTGCGTTTTCTTCTTTCCAAAACCAAACATAATGGCCTAATTCTAACAGAGATTTGTACAAGGTCACACCCCTTCCTCTGAAACTCTGAAAGATTTTCTAGATAGCCTACTAGACAGTTATTGTATAAATTCATATGATGACACAAAAATTAGAGTTCTTACGGGAGATTAAAAATGTCGAGCCTGAAATCATTGCGTCCTCGAAGCAGCCCTGAAGAAATAACCAGAGCTTTCGAAAGGGCGGTGAAGGCGATACGTGGTACGTCGTCGGGTCTTACGAAGAGGGCGATCGCCGAACGTGCAGCTCTGTACCTACCCGAAACAAAAAATGTTCTTCTGAAGAAGCTGGAGGGGATGAGTGAAGACGAGTACCGGATACTTCTCGAGTCCTCTGCGGTGGTGGGAAGTATGCAGCGGACTCTGTCAGCTAGGGAAACGCGCCCTCGTTGGTTGGGTTGGTGGGCTATAAATAGAAAAAACATGACTGGAGACTAAACTGACCGTTCATATTATAGGTTGGTTTTTCTTTTTTTATTTATTACACCCCATCATTCGAAAGACGTGGGCGATCGCGGTATTCATCTATAAGATCATCGGCCGCTTTGAGAATGAGCGACTTAAGTTCACGTGGTTTTGGAAGTCCGTACGCTCGGAAGTCTTCATCGCTGTGACCTGCGGTCTGTGCTTCGAGGGTGCCGTAGTCGAGGAAGGTCGCGATAATACCGTTGATCTCCATATTCATATCCTGAAGTCGCTCAAGTCGGAAACTAGCGACGTTTCTTCGGAAGAGGCCTTTTTGGTCAACCGCGATAAGTCTTCGGTTTGTGACAGTCCACACATCGAGATAGTAGTCTGTCCATGCACGGAAAAGAGACATCCATAGGAGGATGAGCCAGACGGTATACACAAATATAAGGTATGGTCGGTATGAGAGGAGGGTTGTGGCAATTTCGCTGTCAGTGAATGCAATGAGCGTAAAGAGTAAAAAAGCGGGTGCTATCGCGGCGATAAAAAAGCTGAACACCTGCATACATAAGATGAACCAGTGTTTCCGTACTTGGATGAGTATGGTCTCGTCTGCTTCCAGTTGTATTTTTTCAGTTAGCATACCCGGTTAGTACAATTTCAAGTTAAGAGAATAAATAACTACGCAATCTTTTCGCAACATACTGGCGACCGCCATTTGTCTTGAGATATCTTTCTCTTCTCCTGGCATCTTCTTCCGAAAGGCATGCTTCATAGTATATCAGTGTAAGCGGTCGCCTAGGTCGAGTAGCAAAACTCTGTCCCGCAGTATGTTCGTTGAATCTCTTTCGTAAGTCACTCGTATAGCCTGTATAGTTTTTATTATCCTTCTTGCTTCGAAGTACATATACGTAGTGAAAACGACTTGAAATTGTCCTACCGGGCATATATTAGAAATAAATCATGCTAGTAGCAAGTACACCAAAGAGAATTACACCACCACCGAGGTAGAGGGAAAGTGCTGTAAATGCAATTGTGCGTTTTGTGCCGTACGCGAACCAGTGATATGAGAGGACGAGTGTGTGAATGATAAAGATAGAAAGAAGTAAAAAGAAAATTCCTTGTGCAATGAGTCCGGTGAAATTTAATATATTAATTCCCATTCCTTCTATTCTGCCATGTTTTTATGGGTAATTTTTGTATACCTCTGGATACCGTACTGGTCGGGGAATGTTTTGGAAACGAGACTATTTTTTGAGGCACATTCAGCAGTGAGGCCCTCTTGCTCTGGTTCGTGTTCGAGGTAGCAGGTGCCCGACCGGCGGAGCCGGTCGGGCAGTTCGCGGATGATGCGCTCAATTATCTCAAAACCTGCAACACCGCCATAAAGTGCATTATGCGGTTCAAATTTTCTCACACTTTCCCCCGTGCGATTGAGGGCGGGGTCGATGTATGGTGGGTTGGTTAAAATGAAATTGTACTGTTCAGTGTCAGGAATCTCTGAAAACAAATCGCCACCGAATATACGCACCCGCGATTCATCGATTTCATTCATCCTAATATTCTTAAGAATATTAGGATGAAGCTCTTCTTGAATCTCTGCAAAATCGACGCGTGCGTTCGGGATTGTTTTTAATACTGAAACGCCAATACAACCACTGCCAGCGCAAAGGTCGAGCACGCGAACGGCGGAGCCGTTCGCGTGCTCTCGCATTTCTTTAATTGCTTCACCAACCCAAAACTCAGTTTCAGCCCGAGGAATAAGAGGAAGTGAATCGAGCCAAATTTTTGTATCTAAAAATGGCGCCCATCCGATGATATACGCAAGCGGTTCACCTTGCCGGAGACGATCCTTATCGATTTCAAATGCTTTTGAGTGTACGCCGTCATACTTATCTCTCAGAAGCCAAGCCTCTTGTTTGAGCAAGTGCTCTGTGTTGGTGTCGGGTGCCATTGACGCGTATGCTATGCTGTTCCAATCATGAATGCAAATGAGCCAATACTGAAAATTGATAACTTGGTGAAAAAGTACGGCGAGAAGACTGCTGTCGACAACATAACGCTCCACATCAAGCGAGGCTCATTTTTTGGAATTCTTGGTCCAAATGGAGCAGGGAAGTCGAGTACGATTCACTGTACGACTGGCATCAGTACTATTACCTCCGGCACGATTACTATCGATGGTGTCGACGTGGTAACCGACTACAAAGAAGCCCGCAAAAAGGTTGGACTTTCGCCGCAGGAATTCAACGTCGATATCTTTGCGACTCCTGAACAGTTGCTCGACTATGTCGGTGGTTACTACGGAATGACCAAGGCGGAGCGCGCGCCACGTCGCGAAGAGCTTCTGACGCGTTTCGACTTGCAAGAGCATCGAAAGAAGAAGTTCCAACAGCTTTCTGGTGGACTCAAGCGACGTACCATGCTTGCGCGCGGATTGATGCATGCGCCAGAGCTTATGATTCTCGATGAGCCGACTGCGGGTGTTGATGTACAGCAGCGACACGATCTCTGGGACTATTTACGTGAGCTCAACCAGCAGCGGGGGAAGACTATTATTTTGACCTCACATTATATTGAGGAAATAGAAGCGCTTTGCGACGAGATTGCCATCATTAATAATGGGAGAATCATCGCGCAGGGTTCTAAAGACGAGTTCATTAAGGACGGCAATAGCCTTGAGAGCAAGTATTTGGAAATAACAAAAGGAGATAATTATTAAAACCGTATGAATGTTAACTGGATAGGCGTATATACAATGGTGCGACGCGAAATTGAGCGCACACTCCGTGTCATTGTGCAGACACTTGTTTCGCCGGTGATGTCGGCAGCGCTCTACATCTTCATTTTCGGATCAGTAATTGGCACTCGTATCGATGAAATGGGTGGCGTGCCGTACATCACCTTCGTTTTTCCGGGCATTTTAATGTTGCAGGTCATCATGGCCGCATTTGGAAGTAGTTCAAGCTCTCTCTACTTCGCCAGGTTCACAAAAGGTATTGAAGAGATTCTCACCGCGCCATTCTCATTCGCGGAAATGATGTTTGGCTACATGTTTGGTGCAGTGGTTCGCTCGCTAATTGTTGCGACGCTCATTATCGTAGTCGGGCTCTTGTTTGGGGCGGTAACACTCGTGAACCCTATCGGATTCTTTCTCTACATCATTGCGGTTTCGAGCATCTTTTCGCTTCTCGGTATCCTTGTTGCGCTCTGGGCACAAGGTTTCGAACAGCTTTCAGTCATGAATACCTTTGTCATTATGCCGTTCATGTACCTCGGTGGCATCTTCTACTCAATTACCTTGTTACCAGAAGTGGCGCAGATTATCACTCGACTTAATCCGTTCTTTTACTTCATTGATGGTATACGAGGTTCGATGATTGGAGTACATGAGGCCGACCCACTACTTGGGATGGCAGTAATAGGAGGTCTACTTATAGGACTTGGGACACTTGTTACGTACCTATTCAAGATTGGCTGGCGCATACGATCTTAAAACAAACAAAATAATCCATCTGCTTTGTTGTGACTGCAATTTTGGCAGTCACAATAGCTCTTTCTATTGCTACTTTGAAATCTTGTCGCGCCGTGCATCTGGAATCATTTTGTTTGTTTAAAGATAATCAAGGATTTGCGTATTTTAATAACAAGTTCATGTTACAATTTTTGAGATGAATGATGATCTCTACAAAATCGTCGCGCAGATGATGCAGTCTGGAAAGGGTATTCTTGCTGCTGATGAGAGTAACGCAACTGCCGGCAAGCGTCTCGACATGGTACATCTACCAAACGAGCCGGAGAATCGACAGGACTTCCGCGAACTTCTCTTTACCGCTCCTGGTATCGAGGAATATATCTCAGGAGTCATCATGTATGACTCGAGTATAAAAAATACGACTGACGATGGCATTCCTTTTCCTGACGTGCTCACAGCGCGAGGCATTGTGCCGGGTATCAAAGTGGATATGGGTGCGAAGCTACTCGAAGGATTTGAAGGAGAGACAGTGACGCAGGGGCTCGACGATTTGGGTGAGCGATTTGAAGAATATTACACACTCGGTGCACGTTTTGCGAAGTGGCGCGCGGTAGTGACGATTGGTGAAAATATTCCAACTGATGAGTGTCTCGAAGTGAACGCAGTCATGCTTGCGCGCTACGCTGCACTCGCCCAAAGCGCGCATATTGTACCGATGGTAGAGCCAGAGGTTATTTTTGCAGGAGACCACTCCATCGCGCGTGCAGAAGCGGTGACGACTCGTACCATTCAAATACTCTTTGCAACGCTCAGGAAGTATCGTGTTGATTTGAAAGGACTTATTTTAAAAACCTCGATGGTGCTTGCGGGAGACAAGTATAAGGAGCAGTCTTCAGCAGAGGAAGTTGCAGATGCAACACTTCGTGCACTTCATCTTGGTGTACCGCATGAGACCGGCGGCATCGTCTTTCTTTCTGGAGGACAGTCGCCGAAGCGCGCGACAGAAAATTTAAATGCTATAGGGAAAATGGGGAAGCAGCCGTGGTCGATTTCTTCATCGTTCTCGCGAGCACTCGAAGAGCCCGTACTTACAGCGTGGCAGGGAAAGCCGGAGAATGTAGAGAAGGCACAACATGCACTCCTGTATCGCGCGAAGATGAATGGACTCGCTCAGCAGGGGAAATACAATCCAGCAGAAGACAAACAGTAGATAACCGAGGTGTTTTAGAAATAGAGTGAAGAAGAAAACACAAGGTGTACAGTTAACTGTACACCTTGTGTTTTCTTCTTGTGGAAGATTTGGAGAGGGATGGAGTTGGTAATCACACGTTTAATCCTGTGATTCAACAATTCAACATACGATTCAGGAAAGTATTATTTTAAATAAAAAGTAGCCGACGCGCGTCGCGCATCGGCCAATGATCATCGCTCCATTATTTGGAGCGGAAGAGCGGATCTAGGTGGTACTGAGACCACCTCCGTCGTCAAGAAACTTGATGAGGAGATCATCCTCGGGCAAGATGCCCTTCGAGCCGGCATCGCCGCGGATCTCCTCGGGCCTGGAGTACGGCCAAGTGGCGGTGAGAAACTTTTTCATAGGTAGCTCCCTTGTCTGCCGTCGCCAGAAAAAATAATGTGGCGACATCTTCACTATAGTCCTATATTTCAAGGAGTCAATAATTTCATTTGTATAAAAAAACAAAAGCCCCGCTCGTAGAGCGGGGCTTTTGGACGATTATTTCTTTTCCTTGTAGACAGTGTGGCTCTTGGAGACCGGGTTGAATTTTTTGAATTCAAATTTCCTATCAGCAAGCTTCTTCTTGTTCTTGCGGGTGAAGTAGATATGGCCCTTGCCGACGCCTTTTTCGTCGCCGACTGAGACCAATTTGATGAGTTTATCCTGTGACATAGTGGGCAGATAGTACCAGAAGTACGGAGTCTGGTCAATGAGTAATAGAAAAGGGGCCCGCGTAGCGTTGCAGGGCCCCGTGACGGCGAGGTTCGCCGTCACTTTGTCGTTGTTTCGAAGGTGTTGACCCCTCCACCTACCTTCTCCCAGTCAATGTTGGTTGCGCCCAAGGCGAGCGCTGCCACAACAAAGAGGGTGACAATGGACGATTCAAGGAGAGATGGCCACGGTTCCTCGTCCTTATCGTAGTTTTTTGACATTGATATGTCCCATCCGGTGCAGGAAGTTAATTTCTACTACAATTAAGAATATTTGTCAAAAAGTATAGAGCTATTAGTTAGAAAGAAATGAGTTCAAATATAAGGTAGAATCGGGGTATGCAACGAACGCTCACAATACTATTGTGGTGGCTCTGTATTCCATTTGTGGCTGCATTTTTAATGTTAGCTATTCTCGTGCCATTTCCAGGGGTGGGTGAAGTGTATGAGGTGGCAGAGATTTCGGATAATAATGTGCACGAGGAACAAGAGGAAGTGCCACAATCCCTCAGTATCCTTTTTGTCGGCGATATGATGTTTGATAGAGGGGTGGCGAGACGATCTAAGGAGTATGGTCTCGAGTGGTTATTGGAGGATGTCGAGGATCTATTTTTAGACTCAGATATGGTGGTTGGGAATCTTGAAGGGACGATTACAAAGTTTCCCTCAGTGGCACAGGTAGACAACACTATTCTTCGATTTACTTTTGATCCGCTCGTGGCACCGCTACTAAAAAAATACAATTTCAGTGCAGTAAGTCTTGCTAATAATCACTCTTCAGATTTTGGTGAGGAGGGGTATCTGGAGACGAAAAAGTATCTGGACAATGAAGGAGTTCAGTTTTTTGGCACAGCGCTCAATAATAAAGTACTCAGCACCACACTCGAAGAAGGGAAAGAGAGAATCTGTCTTATTGGGTATCACGATAATTTTCTCTTTAATTCAGTAAGTGCATTTGAGGAAATAGAGAGAACCAAAGTCGGGTGTACGTTTGTTGTGCTTTTTGCACACTGGGGAGAGGAATATAAAACGGTGCAAAATGAACGTCAAGAGAATCTCGCGCACGCATTTATCGATGCAGGAGTAGATTTGGTTATCGGTGCACATCCGCATGTGGTCCAGCCACTAGAGATATATAATGGGAGGGCCATTTTCTATTCACTCGGTAACTTTATATTTGACCAGTACTTTTCATTCAATACTACCCACGGTGTGGCGGTACGGCTTGTGCTCGACACAGACGAGATACGTTTTGAACTCTTCCCTGTGGATATTGATTATGGGAAAGTGACACGTGCGGATGCTTCCGCATCCGCACGTGTACTGAAAGCGCTTACCAACAGTACTCTTTCGGATAAAATTTCTGTAGACATTCGAGAAAATACTCAATTTACAATAAAGCGCTAAAATCGCTTCGTCCAAAATCCCAGCCCCCAGAGCTTTCTGTACGTACCTATTTCAGAGCGATGGATTGAGTATGCAAGCCCCCGACATCCACTTTGTCGTTGCTCCGTTTTGCTGTTATTTTTTTCTCTCAACCCAACTTTGTTCTTCTGGGGTAGTTTATTCTTGGAAGGGGTTACGTCATCGCAAAATGACGCCAAAGTGGGTGTGGGGGCAAGTCCCCGTGTATCGAGCTTCTCTGCAATAACTTCTGCAAGTGAACGCATGTAGAGCCCTGAAGAACAGATACAGGTGAATGTTGCGATGGTGTAGGTATCCTCACCGTATTTTTCTCTGAACTTTTTCCAGTCATGTCTCACGTCATCTCTACGGAAGTCTCTTCCGAGAGCTTTAGACTCCTCAGTCACCGGAGGGATTGTCTCAATTTTTGAGAGTGCTTCCTCTGTAATCTCGTTTCCGCTTTTGCATACGATGTTTTTAAGCGAGAGTTTGTATATTTCTGCGGAGTAGGTGGGGATTTCTATTTCATTGATTCGATTTTCAAGTGTCCAGACATGGAGTGGTTTTCCTCCCACTGTCTTTGATGAGAAATGAGGATAGGGGAGTGTAATGGGTCCGGTGAGGGTATGGGCAACGCGCCGAAGGTCGGCTTCGCCGACCTTCGGCGCTGTGTTTTCAAAATCCAATCTCCCCAACACATCACCGGTGTCAGAAGAAATGCCAAAGAGTATAGAGAACTCGTACTCTTTATCGAGTGCATGGTACCTTTCTTGTTTCTTGCATTCGTCACCGATAAGTATGAGGAGTTTGCCACTTGCCATAGGATCCAGTCTTCCCGCATACGCCATCGGCGGGTATTTTTGGCGCATATGTCCTTGTTTCGGCATGTTCGACTCATTACCGTATAACCAAATACGGCTCTTTTGTCTCAGTCCCTGCACCAAGGGCATCTGCATCCAAAAATTCTCCGCCGATATGTCATGGGCAAGCTCTGGGTGTGTACTCCGATATTCCTCCAACGCAACGAGCGGCGTTTCTCCAACAGCCTTTTCTATCAGTACGTAGCGTTTTTGCATTCTACTATAAGCTCGATACGAACTGGTTAAGAATCAAAAGTCCTATAAAGAGTAGTATGGCGATAAAGATTACTTTCATGGTGAATAGTATATAGTACACATATATCTCTTTTCACACTATCTATGCATTGGATTAAAGAACACAGCTTACTTATAGGAGTTGCAGGGCTCATTGTTGGTATAAATATTTTCCTTCTCTATATAAGTCCCGAGGAAGTGGTGACGGCTATAGGGGTGGAAAATATATATGTAGTCACGTTTCTCTTGGGTGCAATTGGAGGGCTTTCAACACTCACGGGTGCAGCGCTTTATGCAACTATAATCACATTTGCTGTCGGTGGAGCAACGCCGGCGCTTCTTGGACTTTCTGCGGGGCTTGGAATCTTTGTCAGTGACACTGTTTTTTATCACGTGGCCCTCTATGGAAAAATGAGTATTCCAGACAAGACTGCTAAAAAGCTCTCCCGCATCACAGATACACTTCTTGGTTTCAGTAAGCAGAAGATGCTCCTCTTCACATACCTCTATCAAAGTTTTTTGCCACTCCCAAGCGACGTACTCATGGTCTTTCTTGTGTTTGCCGGATACAAATATCGCACCGTCGCACCCGTCTTCTTAGCTGCAAGCCTTACGCTCGGATTCCTGCTGGCCTATTTTGGAAGCACGTTCTACTAATCGAGCTTTTTGAAGAAAGAGATTAGGTTCTCGATATGCTCGTCGAGAGCGATGTCGAGATATTCACATCCGCGGTAGATAGTGTCGCGCTCAATCTTTGGCGCAAAACCCTTATCATTAATTCGCTTCTTTATGGAGGAAATTTTCATCTGTCCGTACGGAACTGGATTTAGCTTCTGGTATGCATAGAAGATGCCACTTATTTCGTCACAGGCAATAAGTGTACCTGCAAGTCTTGTCTCTGGGAGTGTGGTGAATCCGTTGTATCCGTACGCGTGTGCTTCAACTGCGTGTATAAGTTCTTCTGGGTAGCCCCATTCTTTAAACCACTTGAGTGATTCACCAGGATGTTTGTCTGGATACTCTCCAAAATCAATATCGTGGAGGTAGCCAGTGAGCCACCAGAGGTCCTTCTCTTCTCCAAAGTGCTCGGCATATCCTTCGAGGGCGGTCGCAACCATTTCTGCATGATAGCGTTGATATGTATCTGGAATGTGTTTGTGGAGCAATTCCTTTGCTTCTTCTCGGGTGGGGAGTGTCATGCATAGAGTATATCAAGATGGGGTAAAATGTAGAAATGGATATACATACTATACTTGTTATTTCTCATATCGTTGGAACTATTCTTGGTGTTGGCGGGGCAACTATCGCTGAGGTCAATATTGTGACTGCCCTGCGTAATGATGGAAAAATTAGTCAGGATGAGCGTGCACATATGCATGCAAACTACGCAGTCATTCGTGTCGGAACATTTCTTGTTGTGGTCTCTGGTGCGTTGCTTGTGTGGTGGCATTTTTCTCAAGGAAATGACTGGGTCTTTACGAGTTCAAAGGTGTGGTTCAAAGACTTTCTCTTGCTCAGTATCGTACTCAATGCACTCTTTATTACAAAACGACTGATACCTCTGTGGCTGGGTAGTGCGGTCTCCTTCACTTCATGGTGGTTGGCAACAATACTCGGTATGTGGCGTAATCAACCATTTAGTTTCTTTGAGCTTTTTATAGGTTATGTTGTTCTGGTTCTTGTCGTTGCGGGAATATTGGAGAGTATTCGTTATTTCTCTCGCTCCCAGAGACATAGAAATAAGTCAAAATAAAGGTAACAGGATGATCGCATGCTCTTGAATTAATTCATGAATTAATTCAGTAGCTGTGTTACGTTGTATGTATATGGCACGTAGAAATCTAGAGGATAGGAATATCCGCAAAATAACAAAAGTTGGGTCAGGGAAAAGTTACTCGGTGACAATCCCGATTGAAATTATACGCAACCTTAAATGGCGCGAGCGTCAAAAAGTAGTTTGTACCCAGAAGGGCAAAAAGCTCGTTATTGAAGACTGGAAGGGGTAAGTGGCTAGAAGTCCGAGACTTCGTTTGTCATTCATTGTAGAATAGATTAATGACTTCGGTCCGCCCATACGTACCTGCTGACTACGAAGCTGTATCCGAGCTGTACAAAGCGTCTGGAACTTTTGGCGGGCAATTTGATGATGATCGTGACTCTGAAAAAAGATTAAATCAACAGAGCATGAAGGATGCAAAGAGTATCCTTGTTGCTGAAGAAAACGGAATGGTAATCGGAACAGTTTCTATATTCGCAGATTTACGATTTGTGTGGCTTATGCGCTTTGCAGTGCAACATCCAGAAGCGACAAGCATTCTTTGTGATGAAGCATGCAGAATTCTCAAAGAGCGAGGTCATTCCCAAGTTCTGGTATATGCGCCCATGGATTCGTCTTTCAAGCTTAGGTACGAAAGTCTTGGCTTTAAGGAGGGGGAGCAGAGCTATGATGTCTTCTGGCGAACTCTAGACCAATAAGTCCCAACCACAGCACTGAAGCGTGTTACACCGTTTAGTGCTGGGCAGGCTTCGTCACCACAGGAGTACTTCCATTTGCATAGTCGTTTCACTCTTTGCAAATTAGGTCGCCCAGATGGCCATGATTTTGGTATACTCGTGGAGTTATGAAGCGTATAGTCGTCAAAGTAGGTACCAAGATTCTCTCAAGAGAAGACAAGACACTGGATGAGGATTTTATCGCCGATCTTGTTGAACAAATAGTCCAACTACGTAAGAGAAAAATTCAGGTAATTCTCGTCACTTCAGGTGCTGTTGGTGCTGGACGCAGTCTTTTGACTGGACAGAACACTGTGTCAGAAACGGTACAAAAACAAATTTTTGCGGCTGTAGGACAGGTTAAACTCATGGATGTATATTCAAAGTTATTTGAAAAACACGGGTACCATTGTGCACAAGTACTTGCTACGAAAGAAGATTTTCGTGACAGACAACACTATACAAACATGCAAAACTGTCTTGAAGGATTGCTACTTGATACCGTCCTACCCATCGTCAATGAAAATGATGTGGTTGCAACCACTGAGCTTATGTTTACAGATAACGATGAACTTGCGGGTCTTGTCTCAGAGCAGCTCAAAGTAGACCATCTCGCACTCCTTACCAATACAAATGGAATTTTAGATGAAGAGGGTAATACAATATCTGAGGTAGATTCTTTCAATGTTAAAAAAGTAATGAGTGGTATTACTCCGGATAAGTCAACGGGAGGGCGAGGGGGAATGATTTCAAAATTTGATGTTGCCCAAAAGCTTGTTGATAAAGGAATATCAGTCTCTATCGTTGATGGGAGGAGAGAAAGTGTTCTCCTAGATATAGTAGAAGAGAAAAAGATAGGTACTATGTTTTCTGCATCTGCTTTATAAAAGTTCCGACTTCATCTTAGACCCCCATGCGTTATATTTGATACAATCAGTCCGTGACATTCAAAGATATTCCATACGTGGGCAATCCTGGAAGTGCTTGTGCTCTTGCATGCTGCACCATGGTGTCAACATATTTCTTTCCTGAAACAACCTTTGAGAAAATTGCCAGGATAAGTCGATGGAAAGAGGGCTATGTGGTATGGGAAATGCCGTTTTGGAATTGGATAATGGAGCAGGGTATTAGCGTTACTAATTACGATCTTATTGATTTCACTGCATGGGCTGAGAACGGCACCAGAGGATTAAAAACATCCGTACCGAAAAAAGAGTTTACCTACTACAAAGAACATACCCATGACCTAGAATCGTATACAAAAGACATCCAGAAGATGGTAGTGAATCCATGTTTCAAACAGTACCAACGGAATCCAACATGGAGTGACCTTGTTACTGAATTCGATAGGGATGCTATTTGCACAGTTGTATTCAATTCTGCAGTGCTTGATGGCAAAGAAGGGTTTACGCTCCACCAGGTGGTAATTCTTGATATTACCGATACAGAAGTAATATTTCATGACTCGCGAGGAGGTGGCAGAGAAATGCCAAAACGTCACGAAACACACGAGCATTTTTGCCGTGCGTGGCTTGAAACAACAAATGCGCCTTCACTGACTGCTTATTTGAGAGAATAAAAAAGTTCCAACACCGACTTAGGCGACCACGTCGTCCAATGTACCCTAGAACTTTGTTATAATTTTTCTATGACGAAATCACTTTCTTCTGGCACGGCACACAAGGTTCCCGCAGACTTACGAAGAGTACTCGTCTCTTCTCAAAAGACACGTGAAGCATGGAATGACCTTACTCCACTTGCGCGGAATGAATGGATTTGTTGGACCATTTCCATTAAGAAATTAGAGACACGAAAAAAGCACATTGAACGATTGTGTGCCGACCTAGCTAAAGGCAAGCGAAGACCTTGTTGTTGGGCAGGGTGCTCTCATCGCTAATCTATTAGTTAAATATGAGAGAATTTCTCGGAAAAACCAAAGACGGAAAAAGTGTATTTTATGATTCTGAGTCATCTCATGCCGCTACCCATTTTGCTGATGCTCCCAAGTTGTTTGACGCTGTCAGAAAGACAATTCCTGCGATAGAAGTACAGGGCAATCTTGTCCGAATTGAAAAGAGTTTAGATGAAGTGGTGGGAAATAGTGATCTTGTGAAGACAGACGAGAGTGATGAGATTGTGTATGCAAAGCGTCCTTATAGAACACAATATGCAAGATTTGTGAAAGGTAGAGTAGCTACACCTACAAGCTGGATTACTCTTGATTTAAGGAAGGTGAAAGAGGGTGAATATAATATATACACTGCATTTGTCGGGCGACTGACTCCGTCATTCCCTGGGGGAGATCACCTCCCTGAGCAGAGTAAGGATTTTTGGTCTAAGCATGCGCTTGTGTGGGGTACTCAAGAAATTATTCCCGGCACAGAGACGATAGAGTGTCCATGGTAGGGAGGTTTCTCTCGTCCTTCCTGATGGTTTTGGTATAATTTTTCGATGGTTGACTCATCTACCTTTCCGGCCGATCAATTTAAATATAGTTATCTTGCTGGACCTGTCGAAGCTCCAGAGGAAATTGACATTGGCGTGACAGAGGGGAATTGTCGCTTTGCACTCCAGCTTTATTACTATCGTCTCTATAATCATTTTTTAAAACGTGACGAGGTTTATTTACCTGGCGGATATAAGAAACTAGGTAAATTTGTTTTTAAAGAAGAGTTAATTGATTTCGATCTTCTTAAGGAGGGGGATGTCTTATATGCGCAAAATTTAAGAAATAAAAAAGGAAAATTTTTGGAAAAAGATATTGAAAATTATGAGACGAAAGATAAATGGCTTTATTGTCTTCATAGTGCCATTTATCTTGGGAGAGTAGACGTTGATTCAGATGAGCAATATGTTTGGCATGCGACAAATATAGAAGGAGGTCCAGCTCTTTGGACTCTGGATAGATTTCTGTATTATTACTTGCCCATTTCTGCAAAACGTATTCTGCAATAGTGCTTAGACATCATCCTGGATAGCTTTTGTTCTCTACGTATTTCACAATCTAGATTTTTGGTATGATGTCTTTATGAAGACGCTGAAGTTTGCCCCTCATCTGGTAGAAAAAATATTAAAGGGAGAAAAGACGACGACCTGGAGGCTGTTTGATGATAAGGATTTGCAAAAGGGAGACGAACTCACTTTTATAAATAAAGTAACTGGAGAAGAATTTGGTACGGCAGTAGTGATTTCTTTGTATTCAAAGACACTCGGCACCCTAGAAGATTTGGACTGGGAGGGACATGAACGCTTTGGCTCTGAAGAAGAAATGTATTCGACATATCGAAAGTATTATGGAGATGATGCAAGTCCTGACTCTGAGGTTAAGATACTGACATTTGATTTTAGATTGCTGTAAAAATTCCAATATCTTTTCAGACAGTCATAATTCTTGGCAAGGGGCGCATTTTGAGTTTTTGGCATACCCCCACACTCACTTTTTCACCGTGTGCAGGAGCACACGCACCGAGGTGTAGTGAAAAAGTGAGTGTGGGGGTATACTGTCGGCCATATGAAAACGATACTTTTTTCAGGATTTCTGGCAGTGGTTTTGGTTGTTGGGGGGTACGTCTGGTGGGCAGACCCTTTTACTTCAGAATATCAGGTTGTAGATGAGAAGGCTGAGGTAGTTGAAGAAGAGGGGGTGTCAGAAACGCCAGTTGATTTGCCACCGATTACACTTGCTTCGCATACGGTAGTGCTTCCAGATGGTTCAGATACAGAGTTTTTGCTTGCAAAGCCCTTTAGTATTGCGGTTGCGGCAGAAGAGTTGGGGAAAGCACGGTTTATGGCAATGAGTCCTGATGGACGTATGTTTGTGCCGGACCTCGTCGACTACCAACTCTCTCATGCGGGGAAGCTATACATTCTCGAAGATTTTAATGAAGAGACAAAGAAGTTTGAGACGAAGCATACCTATCTTTCGGGGCTTCGTGGTCCAAACAGTGTTGCATTCTATACTGATGAGGGTGGTAATGACTGGCTCTATGTTGCACTCACTGCACACCTCGTCCGGTATCCGTATAAAGCGGGGGACACAGAGCCTTCCGGCGAGCCGGAAATAATTCTTGAATTCCCCAACACACAAGCACCAAATGCGAAAAGCGTTGTGTGGCACATTACGCGTACGATTCTCTTTCACAACGATCGCGTCTATATCGGTATTGGCAGCGGATGCAATTCATGTGAGCAGCCAGAAGGAGAAATCCGAGGGATGGTATACAGCATGAATCCTGATGGGAGTGATGGGAAAGTGTATGCGGATGGCTTGCGCAATGCAGTAGGGCTCGCGTGGGCAGATATAATAGGAGGAGAAGAGTCACTCTATGTGACTGCAAATGGTGTGGATCATCTTGGGCCAGAGGCTCCTGACGAACTCATGTATAAACTCACCGAAGGAGAGCACTATGCGTGGCCATATTGCTACGAAACTGATGGAGAGATGCTCGAGGATAATTCAGTTGCGTGGGAGAAACCGATTGATTGCAAAAGTGCGCCACACTCATTGTCTGCGTTTGATCCGCATGCGGCTCCGCTTGGCCTGCACTATTTTAGAGAAGGAAACCCGGTGCTTCAAGGTTCTTTCCTTGTTGCACTCCATGGTTCATTCGAACCGGGAATAAAAAGTGGATATCAAATCATGCGCGTATCAGAGAATGGTGAGCAGGAGGTGTTTATAGATGGCTTTCAGGCGAGTGACGGCTCGCGGTTTGGCCGGCCCGTGGATTTCTTACAGAAAGATGAAAATTCATTCTTCTTCACCGACGACTTCAGTGGACGTGTGTACTATGTATACACAGGTGAAGTTTAGGTCGTTTGATTTGGCCTAGAAAGAAAAGAAGCGAGAGAGGAATGACTTTTTAGTGTTGAAGTCTTTTTTGATGACACTCTTGAGATAGTCTTTTGTCACCGAAAGTTTTTTGCGTGGATTGAAGATGTTCTGTGGGTCGAAGACGTCTTTGATCTCTTGGAACATTGCGCGGGTTGCGTCGTTGTACATAAGCGGAAGAAAGGGTGTGCGGATGATTCCATCATTGTGATCAGTGGAGATTGTGCCACCACGGCGGACAACCATCTCGAAGACTTCTTCGGTTGAAGCGAGGAGCTTGTCAGCTGCGTCTGGTTGTGTGAAATCTATAACGGGGAAGACGCGGATACTTCCGTCGGCAATGTGGCCATGGAAAACGTACTCAAAATCGTACTTGTCCATGATTGCGTCGAGCTCATCAAAGAGGCCATCGAGCTCTTTGCGCGCTACAGAGATATCTTCAATGATTGGTACTGGTGTGCCATTTTTTACATATTCTTTAAGAAGGCGATAGCTATTGCGGCGGGTCTCCCAGTGGCTAGCAGTAGTCTCTGGGTCGCACACTCCTTCAAATCTGACGCTTTTTGCATTGCATACTTCGTTAAAGTGGGCGACTTTTTTGGCAAGTTCTTCTTCCGACTCCTCGGTGTATTCGACGAGGAGGACTGCGCGGTATGGCATGAGGTGCGAGAGATGTTTGTGTATATGTGGGTCTTCTTTACATGCGAGTTCGAGCGTCTTTTTGTCATACACTTCCACTGTGTCAGGAGTTTCTTTGGTGACTTCATCAAGAATGTCAGGAACGTTTTCGAACGTATCAATAGGTACTGCGAAGAGGGCGGTGTGAGGCGCAATTGGTACCACTTCAATTTCAGCAGACGTCATAATACCGAGTGTGCCTTGAGAGCCAGTGAGAAGTTTGGCGAGATTCCACTCATCTTTTTTCTGGTCATAGATGGTGTTGAGTGCATACCCGGCTGCATTCTTGCGTACGTGTGGGTAGGTGGTGTCAAATGTTTCTTTGTGTGTTTCGTAAAGCGAAGTAAGTACGCGGTAGATTTCTCCTTCGAGTGTTTCTAACTTCTTTTTTTTGTCGACTTCCTTGCTTTTCAACGGCCCAAAGAGATATTCATTTCCGTCCGCACAGACCATCTTTATGGAGCGGACATTGTCTCGGTTTGCGCCATAGCGAAAACTTTTCTCACCTGAGGCATTGTTGCCAACCATGCCTCCAATACAACAGATGTCTTTGGAAGATGTGTATGGAGCGTACAGAAGACCTTTTGGTGCGAGATATGCCTCCATGTCACGGTAGTATGCGCCCATCCCGACCCACATACGTTTTTGCTCCGCGTCGAATGAGATGATTTCTCCGAGGTGCTTCGTGACATCGATGATGATCCCGTCGTTTAGAGGACCTCCCGACATGCAGGTACCACCGGCGCGCGCGGTGAGTGAATATTTTGAATCACCTTTGTGCTCTTTAGTTACGTACAATACTAACTCCGATATATCCTTTGAGTCCTTTGGAATAAAGGCACCAGAAGGGGTAATACTAAAGATGCTTTGGTCGGTACTGTATTGACCGAGTGCTTTCCGGGAAATCTGTTTTTCTATCATACTGAGATTATACGATACTTAGTAACTCTGCATTGATTCATCTCCCCGTCAGTTTAAAGTTAAGATGCATGTTCAGTAGGTATGTGAATATTCCTACGGTGCACGCAACCATGACTCTACTGATGAGGTAATTGATCTCTAGCATCTCGACTGACACGTAGAGAAAACCCATAATATAAACAAGAGCGAGCGCTTCGATTGTGAGAAAGATTAAAAAACCGGTGTGCATCCTCCGCGACGAATCAAAAAATACGTACTGCCTCACAATTAAATAATTCACAAATCCTGCCACAATGAACGCCAAGGCTGCGGAAAAGATATAATGAATATGAAAAAGATCGGTAAAGAGAAAGAGGAGGAGAAAATCTAGAAGAAAGGTAATAAAACCTACTTGCGAGAATTTTATAAATCGACTGAACGGGCGAGAGAATTCACTCAATAAGAATTTTTCAGCTTCTAAGGACATGTACCACGAATGATAGTCTGTGCAGAGGATTAGGACAAGTTACTCTCCACAGTTTAAAAAACACCCCGTCGCAAGGATCTCCAGATCGAGATCCTTGCGGCAAAAGTGTTGTCAGCCCGCCGGCTTCCTCCGACGCGAGATCTCTGCAACCCAAGCTTTCTTGAGTCTTTGGGACTCACGCCATCGCAGAGGGTAGATTCGCCATCGTGGGCGGAAGCCGTAGGTTTTGATTTGTTTTTGGCTGAGTTGCAGGGCTCGGCACCCTGCGTGAAAGTATCCCTTGACTTGAGCGATGACACACCACCACTCGTGCTCCATATCAAGTCTCTCGGTATCGACCTGTCTCTCCCACTGAGGATAGCGTCTGTCGAGAAATCTTGCCCCGTTAGTAACCCGTAATGCAATTGATGGCATGCTGCTTCTTTCTTCCACTTCTTTGAGTAAAGAACTGTATCCACTGGCACTGATGAAAGTGTCAGTAGGTGAGGGTACAGTCTTGTCTGTTTTATCACTTTCGTCAAGTTTTTGGCAATGAGATTAGTTTGGTCGTGCACAGCTACTCATCGCCTGCCACGGTAAGTCAAGCGGCATTGGTCCGTCAAAATAGATATGACAAAGACAAAGGTGTTACCAAGAGCTATGTATTCTACATGTATGATTGTGGTTTCATCCATGCTCGTTCTTGCGAGTGTGCCGAGCGTTGCAAACGCAACCAGCAACCCAGAGGTTGCTGGTTGGATACCGTACTGGCAGGACACGCTCGGTACGAAAGACGCACGAAAACATATCAGTGACATCGATACACTTCATCCGTTCGTGTTTTCGGTGAAGACTGACGGCACGCTTGCTGATCTTGGTGATATCGAGGATAGTAAGTGGGAACGACTTTTTAGTGATGCGCGAAAGCGCGACGTGGAAGTTATTCCAACGGTAATGTGGAGTGATGGAACGCAGACACATACTATATTAAGTGATGCGAATGCCCGAGCAAAACACATTGAAGCAATAATCGATATGGTGGATGAAGGAAACTTTGATGGCGTTGATATTGACTATGAAGCAAAATTCGCAAGGACGAGTCAATATTTCTCTCTTTTCTTAAAGGAGCTTAAAGAAGAACTTGGATCGAGAAAGACACTCACCTGCACTATTGAACCGCGTACTCCTCCAGAGTCTCTTTATCGAGAAATTCCTGCGACACTTGAGTATGCAAATGACTATAAGGTAATTGCTGAATATTGTGACCGAGTCGAAATTATGGCGTACGATCAGCAGCGTGCTGATATTATGCTCAACGATGTACGCAAAGGAGAGCCATATATGCCAGTTGCTGATATCGACTGGGTGCGTAAGGTTGTTGAGTTTGCACTTAAGGACATTCCTGCAGAAAAGATTATGCTCGGTGTTTCAACATATGGCTACCACTACATGGTAAACGTATCTCCTAATTGGTACCGTAGCTATGAACGTATTGGTGCACTCAATCTACCTGACATTAAAGATATTTCTGACGATTACGATGTCAAAGCAGGGAGGCTTGTTGGTGGGGAGTTAAGTTACTCATACTTCCCGGACTCATCAATATTTAAGATTCTGAATGTGCTTCCGACTCCAGAAGGTACACGAAAGGGTAATGAAGCTGCGGCAAAAGCACTCTTCTTCGCGAATGCAACGGGTATGGATGTGCAGGTGCGTATTGTGACCTATTCAGACGTGCAATCTATTAAAGATAAAGTTGATTTAGCAAAAGAGCTTGGACTACGCGGTGTCGCGCTTTTCAAAATTGACGGTGAAGAGGATAAGGATATTTGGGATCTGTTTTAACTACCAGTTTTGCTTCCTGAAAGTGAGAAATAAAAACGGCGCGGGTTGGTGTTCCCGCGCCGGTACTTTTTTGTCCGAAGACTATCGAGCCTTCGGCGGATGTTATGTGTCGGCAGTCAGTATCTTGGCACACCCATTGGCGACGCCATCGACAGCTGTTTCGGCTCCCGGCATGACAGCCCATCCGCCTTCTTCGATGAATTTGGGCTGTTTGTACGAGCTGAGTCCGTTCAGTTCAACGAGCTTTTCCGTAGCGTTCTGGTCTGTACGGAATTGCACGGCGCAGATCGGGGCCAACACGCTGACGACGGCCGAATCGGCGTTCTTCTCGGAGGCGTCACGAGCGTTGGCACCAGTCACCCATCCTCCCCATGCGAAGCCTATGACGGCGAGAGCAATCGCTCCGCCGACTGCGCCCATAAGGGCGGGTTTGATGTCTTTTTTGTTCATTGTTCTTCCCTTTCTTGTAGATAGGGAGGAGGTCTCCTCCCTTATTGCTCACAATAGCACGTGATAAGATATTATACTTAATATGGAAACCGTGCTAGTATTTTGCCTCTATGTCAACAGGACAACACTACGACGTCATAGTCATCGGCGGAGGGGCCTCTGGAATGATGGCTGCCGGTAGAGCTGCGGAGCGCGGAAAGCGTGTTCTTTTGCTTGAGAAGAACAAAGTGCTCGGCAAGAAACTCTCTATCACTGGAGGAGGTCGGTGTAATATTTTGAATGCAGAGGAAGATGCACGTGCGCTTCTCGAACATTACGGCGAGGCATCAAAATTTCTCCACTCACCGTTCTCACAGCATGGCATGAAGGATTCATGGGACTTCTTTGAGTCACGAGGATTACCACTTGTGGTTGAAGCTAAAAAGCGTGCGTTTCCAGAATCCCAGAAAGCGACAGATGTCACACAAGTAATGAAGAAGTATGTTACAGACAACAATGTCGAATTGAAGACGGGTACCAAAGTGTTAGGTTTTACTATTGATGACGGGAAGATTATTGGTGTTGAAACGAATAACGGGTTGTTTACTAGTGAAGCATATGTGCTCGCAACAGGTGGTTATTCTCATCAGGAGACCGGCTCAACAGGAGAGGGAACCGAATGGCTTCGAGAACTCGGCTATACGGTACACGAACCAAATCCAGACATCGTTCCTCTTACGGTAGAGGATAAGTGGGTGAAAGATCTCTCAGGCACGACACTTTCTTTTATGAAGATAACTTTTGCACCTGAGCGTGCGAAAGTAAAAGGACGTTTTTCACGAGTTGGTAAGATTCTGTTTACACATTTTGGTGTCTCTGGACCACTCATTCTAAATGCCGCACACGATGTAAAAATACTTTTAGCACATGGTCCAGTGGATGCCGTTATTGATATGTATCCTGATACGGAGATTGGTACGTTGAGGAATCGTGTTATTGAAATCTTTAATCAGAATAAAAATAAGACACTCAAAAATATTCTCAAAGAATTTGTCCCAGCAGGTATGAGTGAGGCTGTTGCAGCACAACTTTCTCCGGAGTTAAGTGACATGAAGGTACATAGTGTGGGAAAGGAGGAGCGTCTCGAGCTTGTGGGTCGTCTCAAAGCAATGCCGTTTACCATCACAGGGACGATGGGTATGGATTGGGCAGTTATTTCTGATGGTGGAGTGGACCTTACAGAAGTTGATACAAAGACTATGCGCTCCAAACTGCATGACAATCTCTACTTTACAGGTGACGTATTGAATATAAATCGACAGACTGGAGGATATTCATTGCAATTATGTTGGACTACTGGATACGTTGTGGGTTCGAGTGTGTAGAGGTTAAGCAACAAAAAACTCCCCGAGGGGAGTTTTTTGTTAACTGCGAGTTTAAATTAAACTCGGCTTACGTTGACGGCATTTGGACCTTTTGGTCCTTCACCAACTTCAAACTGTACTTTGTCACCTTCTTGAAGGTCGTCAAAGTTTACACCCTGAAGCTCGTTTGAATGGAAGAAGAGATCTTTCTCTTCACCTTCTCGTGAGATGAACCCGTACCCGTTTTCAGTGAGTCGAGCGATAGTTCCTGTTTGCATCTTGCTTTTTGAAACAAAGTGGATAAAGTCTCAAACCTTGTGAGACTGTAGAAAAACATACGACTTTGTTCCCTAGACAGTTTCGATTTGAACCTAAAAGATACCACGGTTTATGACATTTTTCAATAGTAAGTTTAATAGGTTCATAAAGTTGAGTTTTGTGCATTCGCGCTCTCTCCGAAGGATATTGTCAGCCCAGCATCTCTTGCACCGTTTGCGATTGCTGATTTGGCAACCTGCATGTCGCTTGCGTAGACGTGCACTTCTTGGTTGGATGTATTATCACGCACTGATAAAAGTATTCGGGAACCCTCATCTGTTATTTTGAGGCGCGTCCGTCCGTTTACTGATTTCAGCCCAGCTTTTAGAAAACCAGGTGAGATTTTTGTGACTGCGCTACATGCATGAGCGATATCGGCAACAAGGCACGCTGTGGGTGTAAGTGTTGTGTGATTGCCACTGTATTTTCCACCTGATCTTGAATATTTGTTTGACATAGTGTAGTTTCTCCAGAATTGGAAGAATGGCATGAGACCAAAAGTGGATCAATTGGAGGTTTGCTTCACTCTTTGTCTGATATGATTTTTGTAAGTGCCGGCATAGTACCTTCTGGAAGAAGGATTCTACTTACCCTTGCTCGGAGAGCGAGATCGCTCTCAAGTATAGTGTGAAGTGAAAAGCTCGTACGAGCCTGTATCATACGGTCAATGTATGGAATTGAAATAGCACGGAGTGCGTGGCTATCTTTATTTGTACTCTTGCTGGTAATAATTCCGATGACGTTGTTTGATCCATCCAAAACTGGTCCGCCTGAAGAACCGAGTCCACCGACAGTAGATGATGCAAGTGTGTATGTGTCTTGGAAAGTGTTCTCTCCAAAACTACTGATGTTGGTTATGGTGGTTGAGGTTATCACTCGTTCTAGTTTATTTTGAGTATCTTTAAAATCTAGGTTTTCACTTGGGTATCCTCCAAGGGTGACAGAGTCCCCGTCCACTTTTATACTTGATGTTGCTACGTCCAGTGCTGAGAATCCTGGTGCAGAATAGCCTTTTCTTATTCCTGTGATGTACATGAGTGCGAAATCATGTTCGCCAGTACCGTTTTGTGCATTCAGATTTTCTAAAATATTCTCCTTCGCCCAATCTGTAGGGAAGTAGAGAACAGAGGCGGTGTACATCGTCTCTGCAGGAGAGCCTGTTCGTACACTACAATAGACCTTTGCTTTTGTGTCGGCATCTGTCAGAAGAAAATACTGCGCAACGTGTGCGTTTGTAAGAATAATGCCGCGGTCACTAATCACTACACCACTGCCACTCAGGCTTGAGGTCTCCTTACCATCACGGATATAACAGTATAGATTGACTACTGCTCCGCTGATGAGTTCTCCAGGATCAGTATCTTTAGCAAATACGACAGTGTGTCCGATTGGTGGAGCATAGAAGAGAGCCACAACCAATGAGAGGACGAGTAGATATAAATTTTTTCTCTGCATAATTTTTGTTTGTAAGTCTATATTACAGTTACTGAAAGTGCTAAACAATATCCAATCTCTTTATTTATACGAAAAAGTACCTCCCAATCAGATAACTTATCGTAGCGACACTTCCAGAAAGGATGGTTCCCCAGAGGATGTCTACCCAAACAACAATCGTAGGCCAATCTCGAAGGGTCGCCAGATTAGTGAAATCATATGTTGCGTAGGCAAAAAAGCCAAAAAGTGCCCCCAACACAGCCGCTTTTATGAGAGAATGTGAATCAAGTCCTGGTGCGACTGCAAAAATGATAATACCAACTACGTAGATGAGGTACAGAGTAATCGCTATAGGCCAATTAATAGGACCGAGCAAGTGAATGAGTTTTGTTTGATAAAAACTTTTTGCTACCACGCCAAGCCAGAGCATGTCGATGAGGAAGAAGAAGGGGACAGTTAAAAGGTACAGGTAGAAGAATTGGAGTAAGGACATATCCTAGAGATTTAGATACGTGATGGTTAATTGCAAAATAGTCGCAAATGAAACCCACACAAGGTAGGGAATGTTTACGTATGATACCCACGGGACATAAGCATGTATCGCGTAGAGTGCCCACACAAGTGTAGCGAGTACGAGTAGGATATCTATTGAAGCCAATAGGTTATTTTTGAGACCAAATTGTAGTGGGGTAAAAGCAAAATTGAACGCCAGATTGAGAATGAAGGGAAGTAAGACCACAAAAGGTATAGATCCTTTGAAATAGAGGTATGCGACATACCCGAATGAGATTGCAATGATTGCGTAGAGTAGGCTCCATACTGGTCCAAAAATCCAAGAAGGAGGTGCCCATTCAGGTTTAATAAGGGTTTGATACCAATTATATGTTTCCATGAGTATAAGTATAGCAAAGAGTTAACATAGTAATTGGATCAAGTGTTACATAATTAGATTTCTTCATTGGTTTTGTGCGACAGTGAGTCCAGGAAGGATTCAATGTCTGGATAACGTTCTTCAAACATAAGGTAGAGGGTCTCTGGTTTTTCCACTTCACCAATTAAAATCAGACGCTTCCCAAGACCAAAAGCTACGCCAGATTCCATATGTGCGGCTTTTCCAGCAGGGAGTAGCATGATGGCAATTTTGGCATTTTTTAGGCCTTCCAGATCGTTTTCAAAAATATTTCGGTGAGTAGGATCATTCCAGAAATCGGGATGTGACTCAAGATGTTCAATCTGTTCCTTCGATGGTAAATGGGCCAATTCAGGGGCTACTGGCTGGTGTAAGAAATTGTAACAAGTATATCCTTTCTCTTCGATACCTCGCACCAACCCCCATACATTTTCTGCATTTCTTGTCCGCGCTAGCACTGTATAGTCTGTTTTCATATGGACTCTATTGAATCTTTTTTAAATCACCATTTAGCATCACGGGCTTCATTCCTAGTATCTCGACCTTGTAGGAAATCTCAGAGGATATTGGATTGAGTATATAGATTGGTTTCTTTAAATAAAAACCAACACCAATTTCTATAAGAGTGTTTCCGCCAACATATCCCTCGATACCTTTTTTGTCGTAATTTGTAATGAGGAGGGTGTCGCACCATTCTAGTTTTCTGAAATGTTCGACAATCGCACCTTCTTTTAAGTTCCAGATAGCATGCCCGGCTGGGAGTGAGTCAATCCCTCCGTTTTCTTCTATGTACTTACCAAAATAGACTTTCTTATCGCCACCGAACTCTGGCGGTGCTTCGTCCGCTAATTCCGGTATTTTTACTTCGTGCCCAAGCTCTTCGAGTGTATCGCGTACGTCCTCCATCTCAGGGTAGAACGCAATGCTTCCACAGACAGTTATTTTCATATGATGTCTAGTTTCGTAAACCAGTAGTTCCACACCTGTTCTAGTTCTAACTCTCTGATTTCTTCGACAGTATACCAATCAATAGATTTGGCTTCCTGTTCATTTTTATTAAGGCTACCAGAAACTTCACACTCATAGAGATACCAATGATGAATACCAACTCCTTTGCTACACTGATTCCAATCTAATTCCTCTTCAAAAAGCAGAGTTTTAGATGTTACTTTCAAACCTGTTTCTTCCTCAATTTCTCTTAACAACGCCCGCTCAGGTTCTTCATCTATATCAACATGGCCGGCAGGACCAGCAAGCCCAAACGGTGTTTTGACCCTATCAATCAATAGGTACTTGCCATCTTTCCGTATTACTGCACCGACCGAAAAATGCATTAAGTTTCCTTTTTTCGATTTACCTAGTTTAGGTGTAGACATTGAGATTGAGTATAGCAAAAAGTAGGCTCATGTCTGGAAAAATGCTTTGACTGTAGTTCTACGATCGACACAAGGGTGACTACCTTTCTTCCGAAGGAGAGAGATTGATGAATTGTCTCATGGTTATATATGCGGTGATATACGCGACGATGGTTAGGAGTGTACTAATGAGTAGGTGACCAACGAGAAAACGACGTGTGAATGTGTAGGCTTGGTTTAGAAGTTCAAGGTCGTATTGGACGACAGGCATATTCCCAAACAGCATGGTGCCGACATAGAAGCTCGCAGCGTAAATAGGAATCTGTACGATTGGATTCCATACAGCGAGTGAGAGAAAGACGGCTGGCCGGTTGGTGTTTGGAAAGAGGAATATTAAAAGGAGACCAAGGAGCACGCTGAATCCGAATGTGGGCAAGAGTGCAATAAAAGTGCCGAGTGCAAAACCAAGAGCTATTTCATGAGGCGCAATACCACCAATGAAGAGATCTTCCCAATGTTGTTTTGCGGCATGCAAGGGTTTCATTGAGGCAGTATAGCAGAGAGGCGAGAATGAGAGTTTTGGGTTGCTGTGCAGGCTCTTCCATTTGGATGTATTTCGAGATCTTGATTGGATAAATATTGGAAATTGGAAAGGTGATAGATTTCCTTAGATTAAATTTAGTAGTTTGAGAGTCTGGAAGGATTTTGTAGCATCTCTCGAAGCTCTTTCTTTGTCTTTCCAAGAACGTTCAGTATGTTCTGGGTTTTCAATAATTCTTCTTAAACCAGCTCGTAGAAGTAATTGTCTTATGTTTGGTAAATCTTTGACGTGATTGTAGATACTTAAATCAGCACCTTCCCAAGTTATTGCATCAATAATTAACAATGCTTTGGCATAATCTTTTGGACGCCAACCTAAAGTTATGTCAATGACACCGAGTCCTTCTTTTATATCAAAAACTATGTTTCCACTTATGTCTCCGTGTATGATTTGTCCTGAATGTTCAATCGGAATAAGACTTTTTTGTACTTGGTCTATCATTTCCTGAAATTCAGGCATATATTCTTTTTCTTTTTCTCCCCAGGTGACTCTATCAGCAACAGACCAAGCGTCATTTCGGTTTTCAATAAAATTCGGCTTCTCTATATTCTCAAAAATATCACTGAACCAATCACACGCTCGGAGCTTTTCTTTGTAATTGTCATTCAGGTCTTTTCCTGTAAGGAATTCCCAAGCGACATATCCATCTTCAATCCAGTTCCCGTTAATAGATTTTATGGATTTTGGTATACGTAATTTATCTGAAGAAGATATCTTACTTATAAGCTCGGAAACTTCCTCTGACTCCGTCAGGTTATTTGATGGCTTTAAGACGATTTTATCGCTTCTGTAGGTATTGCCCCGACCTCCTTTCAATAAAATAGGTTCAACATCTGAACCAAAAAGTCTTGCAATCTCTTTCATTATCATTAGATAAAGTATATCAAAAGTCCGAACATCCATATGAAAACAGCTTTTTTAAATAAGGATGTCTTGACTGGCTCGCTCTACAGGACGATTTTCTAACAATAGATTGGTCTACTGAGTACCCCTTCCCGAACCTGTCAGTGACTGAACTGAATTCCTTGATTAGATAGATCAAGCCTCAACAAACTCTTTTGCAAGATCTTTAATTAATTCTTCATATCGGTCATCGTGCTTACCAGCAGAGTTCTTGAAACCCAAATTTTCTCTCCTAAATATACCTTGGAGCGATAATATTTTTTCTTCTAGGTCCAAAACTAAAACAACTCTAAAACCTCCTGATTTACCTTTATTTCTCATTTTATCTGGCAACCGGGTGACCCAGCATTCATAGCTAGAATTCTGAAAAACCTTGACGCTCACGTGATGGGGCATGTTTATGGTTTGAAAATCTTGGAGGGCTCGCTCGTGATACGTGAAGTTTTGATCGTCTACACTTTCTTTCCGCCACCACTTATCGAAACTTTCAGTCCGTTGTACCTTCCAGGCCATAATCAGTAAGTTTTTTAGGCGGTAACTTCTACTTTGAAAAATTCGATATCATCTGAATCTTCGTAATTTAAATCTCCATTTACGTCTGAAAACACCCACGGTGCTTCACTGTGAGTTTGGGCAACCATTTGATCTGTATTCCAGCCCTCAAACTCTGAACATATGTCTACCAATAGTTTCTTCTCATAGTCATCAAAAACATCGAGATTTGCCTCCTTTAAGGCTTTGAATCTGTTTCTTTTGCCATACTTATCACTTGCGATCTCTTTTCTTTCAATCAAACCCGAAGATTGTGCCTCAGATAGTAATTCCTCATCTAAATTCTTAGCAAAAGGTCCCTTTGGATAGTGAACATATGTTTCACCTGTAATTGTTTTTTGGCGATCTCTGTAGGATATAAAATCAAGGTAATAGAAAAGCTTATTGAGCTTCATAATACCCAAGTGATCATTGTTGCAATTCTTTACGAAAAAAAGTATTGCGTTTAGATACTTTTCCCGATTTATATTTTTTGTATCGCCCATTTATCCCAATCTTTAGTTAATCTTTAGTTAATTATAGCTTTAAACACAAATTTCCTCGACTGGAGTCAAGGGTTTAGTGTGAACAAGTAATTAATTTGATTAAACCATATTTAAAGCCGGTTGTCACTAATTTTGATAGGGTGTTATTTTAAAAGATAACAATGTGATACACTATTTTAGTGAAAGATGAAGCAAAAAAGTTGGGCAAGAACCTGAAGCATATTCGTACGGAAAAGGATATTTCCCAAGGCGATATTGCTCGTTCACTTGGAGTTAGTCGTGGTTTTGTTAGTAATCTGGAGAATGGCAAGACTAATCCCACACTCGCAACTATTACTCGCCTGGCCAGTGCAATTGGGGTAACAACTGACGAACTTTTGAAATAAATATTATGGCATTCAACGAAGATACACGAGTAAAAATACCTGCAATCCTTCATCTACAGAGGCTGGGTTATGATTACTTATCATTACATAACCAAAATATTGACGTAGCAACAAATATCTTTGTCGATATCTTTGAGCAATCAATTACAAAAATAAACTCAGGTGTAGAAATAGATGACGTTCGCAGGCTTCTCACCGATGTCTCTGTCGAGCTAGAGAATGATGACCTTGGGAAAGCTTTTTATGAACGCTTAATTTCTCAAGGAGGTACCAAGCTGATCGATTTTGATAATTTCAATAACAATGTTTTTAATGTAGTAACAGAACTCACTTGTAAAAATGGTGAGGATGAATTTCGCCCAGATATAACTATTCTTATAAATGGAATGCCTCTTGCGTTTATCGAAGTCAAAAAGCCAAATAATCGTGAAGGAATTCTAGCTGAGCGCAACAGAATCAATACCCGCTTCAAGAATGATCGATTTCGTAAGTTTGTTAATATTACGCAATTACTGATTTTCTCAAACAATATGGAGTATGACGATTCTGGTTTAGAGCAACTGCAAGGTGCATTCTATGCGACAACTGCCCTCAACAATGAGGTTTATTTCAATAATTTTCGAGAGGAAGAAGAGTTTGATTTAAATTCGTTACTTTTACCTCTTGATTCCACTAAGGAGGACATGGTGCTTGTGGACAATAATAACTTGGTGATCAAACACAACCCAGAGTTCATCACGAACAAACAACCGAATTCACCAACCAACCGGATTTTGACTTCACTACTAAATCGAGACCGAATCAAAACACTACTAGATTTTGCAATTGCCTACGTAGAGGAGACAAACCCTGATGGGACGCCTGATTTACAAAAACACATCATGCGTTATCCGCAATTTTTTGCGACAAAAGCAATCGAAAAACGACTTGACACAGGTGAAAAGCGCGGCATCATATGGCATACTCAAGGCAGCGGCAAAACAGCACTCGCATACTACAACGTTCGATATCTAACGCGTTATTTCCAAAAGAAAGGGATAATACCTAAATTCTATTTTATTGTTGACCGCCTTGATCTATTAACGCAAGCAAGTAGCGAGTTTAAAAACCGAGGCTTAGTTGTACGTAATGTAAATTCAAGAGAAGAGTTCACGACAGAATTTACACAAAACATGGCAGTACACGGACTCACCGGCCGACCGGAAATAACAGTTGTAAATATCCATAAGTTCAAAGACGATACGCGAGTGCTGGAATCTACAGATTATGATGTTTCTGTACAGAGAATCTATTTCCTAGATGAAGCACATAGAAGTTACGACCCCACCGGAAGTTTCTTGTCTAATCTGTACGGATCTGACCGAGAGGCGATAAAGATTGCTCTAACTGGGACTCCTCTAATTGTTAAAAAAAGAAATAATGAGGCAGAGAATGAAGATTCAAATACAACAAGAAACATTTTTGGAGATTATATCCACAAGTACTACTACAATTCATCGATTGCAGATGGCTACACACTTCGCCTTATTCGTGAAGGTATTGAATCAAACTACAAAATACAACTCGAAAATACTCTGCGCGAAATTGCAGTACAGCACAACGAGTTTAATAAAAGGGAAGTCCTGTCTCACAAGCGTTTTGTTGAGCCAATGCTTGAGTACATCATAACGGATCTTCATAATAGTCGAATACGGTTTGGTGACGAATCTATTGGTGCCATGGTGGTTTGTGCTAGCTCTGATCAAGCACGCGTCATGTTCGAGTTGTTCAATCAATTGTATACAGAAGAAACAGGTGACGAAAGGTCTTTTACTGGAGCACTTATCTTGCATGATGAGGGGACAAAGGAGGAACGCAAAGAAAAAGTAAAACTATTTAAGAAAGGCAAGGTGGATCTATTGTTCGTGTATAACATGCTGCTTACCGGCTTTGATGCACACCGCCTTAAAAAGCTGTACCTAGGTCGTGTTATCAAGGCTCATAACTTGTTACAGACACTTACCCGTGTAAACAGACCATACAAAGATTTCAAATATGGTTTTGTCGTTGATTTTGCAGATATTAGCAAAGAATTCGACGCAACAAACCAAGCGTACTTTGAGGAGCTAAATCGAGAATTTGGAGAAAACCTTGACGGAGAAAATAGCCAAGATGTGTTTGGTTCGTTATTTAAATCGGAAGAAGAAATCGAGGCCGAACTCCAGCAAATTAAAGACAAGCTGTTTAGTTACGACATTGAGAATGCCGAGATATTTTCGCAGCAAATCAATCAGATCGATGATCGCGAGCAAATGCTAGAGATCAAAAAAGTGCTAGAGAATGCGCGCAATCTCTACAACCTAATAAAGTTACTAGGTCACCACGAAATTCTTGAGAAGGTAGACTTTAAAAAACTCAATCTCTTGTATAACGAAGCAGCCCGCCGCTTGGATCTACTGAATCTTAAACAAACCTTGGAGAGTGGCACCGAAAATCGAGGTACGCTCAATGCCGCTCTTGAAGATGTGCTTTTTACATTCACAAAAGTATCTGAAGAGGAGTTGAAGCTTGCTGATGAAATCAAAGATGTTGTCCGTAATGCACGGCAAGGACTCAGTGGTAATTTTGACCCGAGCGATCCATACTACATCACACTACTGGAAGAATTCAAAAACTTGTTTGAGAAATGTAATATGAAGGAGCAGACTCAAGACCAAATGCGAGAGAATCTGAGTGGCTTCGGAAGCCTACTAAAGCGCATACGTGAATTAAACCGTAAAAATGAAAACCTTCGCTCTAAATACCGTGGTGATTCAAAATACACTCGCACTCACAAGCGTTTGAAAGAGAAGGGTTTAATTTCAGACAAAGACGCAGATATATTCAAGATACTGATGGGAACAAAAGAAAAAGTAGATACTGCAGTCCTTAACAGTGAAGATGTTGTAAGTAATCAAGGATACTTCCGAAGCCTGGTTCGACAAAAGGCCATTATAACATTCGATGATGTAGGTATGCCGGTCACTTATGATGCAGCAGATCTTGTTCAAAACCAGCTATCACGAGAATACATTGACGAATATAACGGAGTAACAGTATGAGTCAAAATTATAAAGTAGAAACAGAACAATTAATCGACAATCTAAAGGGTGTATGTGCAAACTACGGTCTTGGGAATGATGGAAACGAGTTCAAAATCATAACTCAAGTTTTTTTGTACAAATTTTTAAATGATAAGTTTGGGTACGAGGTAAAAAAACTTGATAAAAAACTGTCTAAGAGCGAAAACTGGGAAAAAGACATAGTTTCGTATTCTGATAACGACTACAAACTACTCATGGCACGTATGCCGGCTGGTAGCATTCAGTTGAGTCCGAATCATTTCATTTCTTACCTGTTCAACAATTCTACCAAAGATGGTTTCTCGACGGTTTTTGATGATACTCTACGCGACATTGCTATTTCCAATAACGAAATATTCTCGGTTCATACTATTCAAGGGTCAACCATACGTCTCTTTGATGATTCTCTTAGTAATTATATTTCAGACGCTTCAGAGCGCGACAACTTCTGTCGTGCACTCATAAATCAAATCTCCGAGTTCAGTTTCGAGTATGTCTTTGGAGAGGGATTCGACTTCTTCTCAACAATCTTTGAATACATGCTCAAGGACTACAATAAAGATGGTGGTGGTAAATATGCTGAATATTACACACCCCACGCGGTCGCGAAGATTATGGCACGGGTTCTGGTTGACGATGGTGTGTCAAACGTTTCCTGTTATGACCCAGCCGCTGGTTCAGGGACATTGCTTATGAATCTTGCTCATGCTATTGGCTCTGACAAATGCAGTATTTTTTCACAAGACATTTCCCAAAAATCGTCACATTTGTTACGTCTCAACCTTATACTTAACGACCTCACACACTCGATTAATAACATAATACAGGGAAATACTCTTCTCAAACCAGCTCATCTTGATAAAAAATTCAACTACATAGTCACCAATCCACCATTCAAACTAGACTTTAGCGAATACCATGCAGAACTCAATGCCGACACAAACTCCGAGCGTTTCTTTGCAGGTGTGCCTAATATAACTAAGAAAAAAAAGGATTCAATGGAGATCTATCTACTCTTCATCCAACACGTTATGTTCTCGCTAGCTGAAAATGGTAAGGCAGCTATTGTGGTGCCCACTGGTTTTATCACCGCCAAGAGCGGGATTGCTCAAAAGATCCTAAAGAAGCTTGTAGACGGTAAAATGTTACGTGGTGTTGTAAGTATGCCGAGTAATATATTTGCAACGACGGGCACTAATGTGTCGATATTGTTTATCGACAAGGAGAACAAAAAAGGGGATGTCGTATTAATGGACGCCTCAAATCTAGGAGAGAAAATAAAAGAAGGTAAGAATCAAAAAACCCTGCTCTCTACTGCTGAGGAGGATATGATAATTGCTACCTTCAAAAAGCACGAGGCGATTGAAGACTTTTCTGTTGTTGTGGGATATGACGAGATTATTGAAAAAGGTTACTCACTCAGTGCTGGGCAGTATTTTGACATTAAGATTGAGTATGTAGACATTACACAAAATGAGTTTAACTCAAAAATGGTTGTATATGAAAAGAGCCTTGGAGAACTGTTTAACCAGTCGAGTTCTCTTGAAAAAGAAATTAAGAACCAGTTAAAGGATATTAAGTATGGGGATTGAATTTACTAAGACTAAAATTGGAAAAGTGATAGCTTTCAATCCACCAGAGAGAGTGGAGCTTGGAGCTGTGGTTAAGAAGATTGCAATGGGTGATGTGACTGAGCGCACGAGGATGATACAAAGTTTTTCTAAAGGGGAGTACTCCGGAGGTCCAAAATTTAGGAATGGGGACACGATTTTGGCAAAAATTACCCCTTGTCTAGAAAATGGAAAAACTGCTTTTGTTGATATCTTGAACGAAGGTGAAATTGCAACAGGTTCTACTGAATTTATTGTTTTGAGAGCGACGGAACAGACAAATTCAAAATTTATTTATTATTTAGTTATTTCACCAAATTTCCGAAAACGTGCAATTAGCTGTATGGATGGTACGTCTGGCAGGAAGCGCGTAAATGAAGCTGTTCTTAAAAGTCATCTTTCAAGGTTGCCGAGCGTAAAAGAGCAGGAAAAAATAGCTGCGGTTTTATCGGCATTCGATGACAAAATCGAACTCAACAACAAAATCAATGCCGAGCTGGAGCAAATGGCTAAAACTCTCTACGACTACTGGTTCGTGCAGTTTGATTTTCCCGACGCAAACGGCAAACCTTACAAAACCTCCGGTGGCAAAATGGTCTACAATGAAAAACTAAAACGTGAGATACCAGAGGGATGGAGAAGTGGAACTCTGTCTGATATTTCTGAGTTAATTCGTGGCGTTTCTTATGATAAAAACGATATTAAAACAGAATCAGACGATGGCGTGATTCCAGTTTTGAGAGCAACAAACATCTCCGGAAATATCATTGATTTAGAGAATATGGTGTATGTTCCGACTAAGAACGTGAGTGCTGAACAGCTACTTCATAAGTATGACATTCTCATGACTATGTCTAGTGGGAGTAAAAATCATATTGGAAAAAATGCTTTCTTTTATTTCGATAAAAAAGTAGCCTTTGGTGCTTTTTGTGCAAAATTAGTTGCAAAGAATGATTTTCAATTCTATTTATACTCATATACACAATCAGATTTCATGTTTGCGACAATACATAATGAATGTTTAGGTACAAATATTAACAATCTGAATGGCACATTAGTGAATGGTTTTAGAATAGTAATTCCACCAAATGACCTAGTGTCTAGATTCAATAAAGAAATGTCGCCCATCTATCAGAACATTGGCAATAACTTAGTGGAAAACCAAAAACTCGCTGAACTCCGCGACTGGCTGCTTCCAATGCTCATGAACGGTCAAGTAAAAGTAAAATAAACATCTTATGAAAGCCATTGAAACAAATCTTGCGACATTTATAAACAAGGAACAGCAATTTATAATCCCAATTTATCAACGTACATACAGTTGGAATATTTCTCAGTGTAAACAACTTTGGAAAGATATAGTAAATGCTGCAACTGACGAAACTGTGCCTGCCCATTTTATCGGCTCAATTGTGTATGTTGCTGCAGGTATGTATAACATTGCTGGGACACATCAATCTCTTGTAATCGATGGACAACAGAGACTAACTACTTTGTCACTGTTATTTTTAGCATTTAAGAAAAAGTTGGAGGATAGTGGTGAAACATACTCTATAACTGCAGATCAGATTGAAGAACAGTTTCTCATAAATAAATATGCCAGCAGTGAGGACATGAAAATCAAACTGCAACTTACTCGGCACGACAAGGACATATATAACCGTTTAGTAAGAGGTGAACAAATTTCTACAAAAGAACAAAATAATCGTGTCTATCAGAATTTTAAATACTTCACTGATCAAATCAATTCAAGTGCTGTGGGTATAGATGATTTGTTTAAAGGTATACGAAAATTAATCATTGTAGATATAGCACTTGATAGAGAAGATAATCCCCAGCTAATATTTGAAAGTCTCAACTCCACAGGGCTTGATTTGTCGCAATCCGATCTTATTAGGAACTATGTGCTCATGGGATTAGAGAAAGATGCACAAGAAGAAATATATGGAACCTATTGGCTACCTATGGAACGGATTTTTATGGAGGCTCAAGCTGAAGAAAAGTTTGATGCTTTTATGCGTTCATATCTCACTATAAGAACAGGGTCTATACCAAAACTTGATGCAGTCTATGCAGAATTCAAGAAATATATCTTAGGGAAAGATACAGATGAGGTTGTGTCTGATGTTTATAAGTACTCACAATATTATAATAAATTAGAATTTGGGAATGAAGAAGATGGAGAAATCAGAGAAATACTTACTAACATAAGGACGCTAAAGGTTGAAGTTGCGCACCCGTTTCTCTTAAGTGTTTACGATGATTATATTAATTCTGTCATTACCAAAGAAAATTTTTCAGATGTACTAAAATTGGTTGAAAGCTATGTGTTCCGAAGGGCTGTAACTGGTATTCCCACAAACTCCTTAAACAAGACATTTGCACAATTGTATAAAGAAATTGATAAAGATAACTATTTAGAAAGTCTCAGAGCCATCTTTATTTTGAAGTCTAGTTATCAGAGATTCCCTACTGATGAGGAATTCAGAACTGAACTTATTAATAAGGATATATACAGTTTTAGGAACAATAAATATTTTTTTGAGAAACTAGAATTCTACAAAAATAAAGAACGCGTAAATATTGATGACTTAAGTGTTGAACATATTATGCCCCAGACACTAACATCAAAATGGAAAGACGAGCTGGGTGAAGATTTCCAGCGCATAAAAGATACCTACCTACATACAGTTGGTAATCTCACGCTTACTGGTTATAACTCTGACATGAGCAATAAGACCTTTGCTGAAAAGAGAGACATGCAGAAAGGATTTAAAGAAAGTAGTGTAAGACTGAACAAAGATTTAATTACATTAGATACGTGGACAGAAGAGGAAATTAAAAAGCGTGCCCAAAAACTTAGCAAACTGGCAGTTGAGGTATGGCGGTATTCTGATTTATCTGTAGAGATTTTAGATAAGTACAAAAAAGTCTCAGAGTCAGAAGAAGAAATTGACTATAGCATCGATGATTATGTGTATCTGCAAGGTGAAATGTTAACTTTGTACGAGCTACTTAAGGAAAATATTCTTGCTCTTGATCCAGAGATAGTTAAAGAGGAGTATAAAAAATTATATATAGCATTTAAAACAGGTACAAATTTTATAGATGTAGTCCCGCAAAAATCTAGATTGCGACTTTCACTGAATATGAAATTTTCAGATGTAGATGATCCAAAAGGTCTGACAAAGGATGTTACCGATTTAGGTAGATGGGGAAATGGTGACGTTGAAATTTCTCTTACTAAGGCAGACGAACTAGAGGATGTTATGGAGCTGGTGAAGCAATCCTTCGAATCACATAAATAACGATGATTCTCTCTAAATCAAACTATCTAACTTACCTAAAGCACCCGGCTTGGTTGTGGCTGGAGAAGAATGAGAAGGATAAGTTGCCTGAGTTTGATGAAGATACTCAGGCTATGTTTGCGGCTGGTAATTTGTTTGAGGAATACGCTGAGCAGTTGTTTCCGGACGGAGTAACACTTGGGTATAAAACAGACGGGCATTTCGATGGAAAGAAATACTGGGCATTACCTGATGTTACAAAGGAGGCGTTAGCTGGTGAGGATACAGTTTTATTCCAAGGTCGCCTGGAAGTAGATGGAATTACTTGTATTTTCGACGTGTTGGAACGCAATGCGATGGGCACATACAATTTGTACGAAATAAAATCTAGTACTAAGGCTAAGCCAGAACACGAGCATGACTTGGCGTTTCAAACTCTCGTCCTAGAGCGTTCAGGATTGACTATAGAGAATATCTTTGTGATTCATGTAAATACAGAATATGTCCGGGATGGTGAAATAGTGATTGACGAAATTACTGATAAGACTGAGGTGACTTCTGCTGTCCGTAGTCTTATGGATCAGACTGCCGTAGATGTAGAAAAAGCTAAAGCTGTAATGATGCAAGAAATAATGCCGGACCCATCCCCACGATTTGCCCGTAATGGAGCTTTTAACGAGTGGCTTAAGATATACGAATCGTTAGAAGGGGAGTTTGAGAAATATAGTTTTTATAATTTGTGCACTGTTGGCGCTCGAAAGTCTGGAGAGTTTGAAGATATGGGGATTAAGACTATTTCTGAAATACCAGAAGATTTCAATCTGACTACTAAGCAACATCATCAAGTGCAAGCTACAAAGTCTGGAGAACAGATAATCAATAAGGAGGAGATACAGCACTTCATGGGTACTTTGCAGTATCCTCTCTATTTCCTTGATTACGAGACGTTTTCAGGCGTTGTCCCGCCGTTTGACGGCTTACGTCCATATCAACAAGTGCCTTTCCAGTATTCACTTCATATCCTAGAGTCGCCAGATGCTGAGTTGGCACATAAGGAATACTTGCACACAGAGAACACACTTTCGGTCCGTCCATTACTTGAACAAATGAAAAAAGATATTGGTCTAGAAGGATCAGTGATTGTTTGGTATCAAAGTTTTGAAAAAGGGAGGAATGCTGAAATGGCTGCGATGGAGCCTGATTTTAATAGTTTTCTCTATGATATTAATGACCGAGTGATTGACTTAATGGTCCCGTTTGCTGAAGGATGGTTTATAGATAAAGACTTTTTTGGTAGCGCCTCAATCAAAGCTGTGTTGCCCGTATTGGTCCCAGAACTGTCATATAAGGGACTTAATATTCAAGGAGGGAATACTGCTCAACGAGTATGGATGCAGACTGTCTTGGAAGGTAAGAACCCAGAAAAGAAAGAGGAGGCGATGGAGGATTTACGAAAATACTGCGAGCTTGATACTCTAGCGATGGTGAAGATCTGGGAGGTTTTGAATGAACACAGAATATGAGAGTGATTACTTGGAATCGTAACGTCACTTTAGATAGAAAAAAGCTAGTGTTTACTATAAGAAAACCCTTCGACACTATCACTAATGTCAAAGGGTTTCCTATATTGCTCTGCATAGTGGACGACTTTAGAACCTATTTTCAGAATAGCAACGAGTACTTTAACATTCCAAATCTAACTACGGAGAAGGTAGAAATATAATTAGCTACAAACTACTTACTTTCAAAAATCTGTTTTTCTTTATCTTTTCTGACTTTGTCCCAAGAAAAAACTTCACCTCCCATGGCAACCCACACACCGTGAGGGAGTAAATGGACGGAGGCAAGAGCATATCCTAAATTAAAGAAAGCATCTGATTGTTCTTGTGAGAGTGGAACAAAAGAACCGACAAGTACAACTGTTTTACCCTCAACTCCTTTTTCACCCAAGTAATGTGCAGTTTCAGACATTGTGTCTGTCCCGTGGGTAATTACAATATCTTCCTCGTTGCTTTTTATACAGTGCTCAAGGATTATATCTCTATCCTCATCAGTAATATCTGCTGAATCTTTTTGCATTAAAGGTTCAAGTTCAATCTCGTAATTAAGTCGTGCTTGTTTCAAAATCTCTGGCATGTTTGTGCCTTTGAAAACACTCTTTCTTGTTGGGTCATAATCCTCTGAGGAATCTATTGTTCCTCCAGTCGAGATGATTTTTATCTTATTCATACTTTTTATTTTATCAAAAACAGGTTCGATTGTCCTGTTCGGGTCAAAAATAAAACGGCTTAACCAAAGGTTTAAATTGTTTGCTCCGGCGAGTAAGCGAAGCTTTCTATTCTGCACTTACAAGAACTAAGTAAGAGTAAACTCTGACATAGCTTATTCGTTTGAATAGTAGGAATTTCTCTTGCTACACAAGCAGTACAGGTTGTCGCGATTTCAGTTCATAAACTCCTGAAATCACAGGCAACCTTTTCGAATCCTGACGAAAGCGCTCCCAGCGCTTTCTCCGCCGTCGCAATGTACACAAAAACGCCCTTACGGGCGCTTTCGATATATACATTGCTCCGGCGGTAGGATTCGAACCTACTTGAACAAGCGAAGAAAAGTATGAAAGTTTATTCTCATACTACTTCCGAGTGCAGTTTAAGGAAGCTTCGCTTACGACCAATCGATTAATGTAGAATCATTTATGGGCTCCGGCGGTAGGATTCGAACCTACGGCCAATTGATTAACAGTCAACTGCTCTACCGCTGAGCTACGCCGGAGCCCATAAATTATTCAATTTTCCAGCCAACCTCCTTACAGGAGTTGTTCAGGTTGTTGCTATTTTTGTCCAGCAATTTGTTCAATAGCAGAACAAATTTGGGACATACATTCAAAATAGTCACTATACTCGTCTTTTCATTCAAAAATAGCTGACAACCTCTTGCAAAAGCACACTGTGCTTTCTCACTCTACCGCTGAGCTACGCCGGAGCGATGTATATATTCGATTTTACTATTTCGGCAGACGATGCCGGAATGTGAGAGCATTCTACAGAAAAATGAGGAATATTCAATATGATATAATGGACAGGTTATGAGTCGGGCATACGGATTACTCGGAATTCTGTTTTTGGTGCTGCTGGTAGGAGCATATTTTGCCGTTCGACCTGCAGAGGCACCAAGCTCTGAATCAGATATTTCTTCAGATGTACACCTGGAAACTGTAGAAGATATGTCACTTACCCTCACTTCACCAGCGTTTGGTAATAATGAAAGTATTCCCACAAAGTATACGTGTGATGGAGAAGGTGTGAGTCCTGAACTTCATATTGAAAATGTGCCTGAAGGTACAGAGTCACTCGTCCTTTTAATGGATGATCCGGATATTCCGCAAGTGATAAAGGAAAGTAGAGGAATCGAAGCTTTTAATCATTGGGTGGTCTACAATATTCCAGCAGGGACCAGTATTATTGAGGAAGGGGTGAGCATTGGTACTGAAGGTCTGAATTCTCGTGCGGAAACAGGATATGTAGGCTCATGTCCACCTCCAGAATATGAGCCGACAAAACACAGGTATATCTTCCGGCTTTATGCACTCTCTGGCACACTCAACTTCATCAAAGCACCAACTTTGGAAGAGGTAGAAACATCTGCACAAGGTATGTCGATTGAATCCACTGAATTAATAGGGACATACGACCGCGCGAACTAAACATAATTTATGCTTACACTCTACATAAAGACCGGATGTCCCTATTGCGCAATGGTTCTCAAGAAGATTGATGACCTTGGACTTGAGGTGGAGGAGAAGAATACGAGTGATCCAGAGATTGTTGCCGAACTTATCGAGTTGGGAGGAAAAAAGCAGACCCCTTTTCTTTTAGACAGCGAGCGAGATGTAAAAATGTATGAGTCTGCAGCAATTGCGGATTATCTTGATGAAAATTATGGAGGGAGTATTACCACACCATCAACACGGCTCCATCGCGGGAATGATGAGAATGTGTGCGAGGCGGGTGAGTAATGGTATATGTATATCCGCGTACGTGTTACACCTGGTGCGAAGAAAGAACAGGTGACAAAAGTGAATGATACTGAGTTTGAGATGCGTGTACGAGAGCCGGCAGAGCGTAATCTGGCGAATAAGCGAGTAGGAAAGCTGATTGCTGAAGCATGTGGAGTGTCTGAAAAGCAAGTGAAGCTCATCTCAGGACACCGCTCACCGACAAAAGTTTTTGATGTTGAAGGATTTTAAGTATAATAGACGTAGTAGTTAGTAGATAACGAGATGAGTATGGCTTTTCCACTTACACATATAAAGACAAATGGTGTCGAACTTACGAACGCACTAAATGAGCTCATTGCGCAGAAATTTGGAACACTTGAAAAGTTTATCGGTGATGAATCGGATGTGTCATGTGATGTTGAGCTTGAAAAGACTACAGACAGCCAGAGTGGAAACATATTTCGGGCTGAAGCGAATTTGTTTTTTCGTGGAAAGATGTATCGCGCAGAGGCCACTACTGATCAAATTGAAAAGTCGATTGATGAAGTTCAAAGCGAACTAGAAAAGGAGATAAAACGGGCGAACGATAAGTCACATACACTTATGAAGCGTGGTGGTGCGATGATTAAAAACATGATGCGATTTGGACGATAAGATTTATATCTATGAAAAATGGCGGATCAGAAGGGCCAGGAAGAGTAGGCGAAACACCAGAGGCACGTAGAGAAAGGATGAGAGTCGTGGGTGGGACAGATTATCAGACTAGTCCGGAGATTTCCACTGGTGCTCCCGCGGCTGAGTCTCGCGAGGTTGCTCCTCTTCAAGGTGGGGAAAAGTACTCAGCTGAGTACTTGAATAAACTTTATAACGAAATTATGGATCAGATACCTCCTGAATTTGAGGCATCTCTCAAAGACGAACTCTATCTGTTCACAAACAATGAGATACTAGCAGATGCAGATCGGAATGTTGCTGGTATGAGCGATGATTCTGTGATTGAGATTTTAGAAGGAGGAAAAATTGGGAATAAAAATCCGAACCCGTGGCAACATAATCAGTTCGAAGCAATCGCTGCCTTGAAGAGGTTGAGGATGTTGGCTGATGAAGCTTCAAAAAGGGAAGGTGATGACATTTAGCTATTTATAAAAGAATCATACCTCACCTCTTTTTTTCCTTCAGGGATAATACGTAGAATTTTGAGTGCACCACTTTCATCGAGGGACGCGTCAGTTATTTTGACGCGTTTTCCTTTGTGTATGAAGTATGTGCTGGGCCAGCCGTCGTAGGCCTTAATTTTTAAAAGCATTTGGTGGGCATTTTCACCTGTTGGTAGGTTTTGGGGGTCAAGCATGAGCGCCCCGTCGGCCTTAGACATTTTTTGTGTGTAGGTAGCCAGCTCATGATTTTGTGGTTGTGGGTCAATCTTTCCGTCGAGCCATTTTGGCACTGTGTCAGCCAGAAGAGTTCCTCCCCTATGTGCAAGTGCTTCGTCAAGGACTCCTCCGGACATCGGCCAATTTTCATCAGCAATTTGCATTGGTAGTTGGGCTAAGATTGGCCCGTGGTCCATCTCACTATCCATTAGCATGACTGAGACACCGATGGCGTCACGCTCGTCATTTAAGATTGCGGTACGGATGGGGCTTGGCCCGCGTAACTTTGGCAGCAATGAGGGGTGCACGTTGAGTGTCTTGTGTGTAGGAAGTTCTATGAGCCACTCCGGTAGGATGTGGTTATATGCAACAACAATAAAGACGTCCCAGTCGGTTTCAGTCAGTGGAGCTAGTTGATTTTTATCTTTAAGTGATTCAGGTTGGAATACTGCTATATCGCGCTCAATCGCCCAAATCTTGACGGGCGGGGGAGTCAATACGTGCCCACGTCCGCTTGGACGGTCTGGATTGCAGACGATGAGATTAGGAACAATGCCGTTTGCGGCGAGTTCTTCGAGCACTGGTAGGCCGAGTGGCTCCCCACCAAAATATGCGATTTTTTTATCCTTCATGTTCAGCTTCACGTTCGTTATGTTTATCCATCTCGTCTTTTTCCCAAACTTTCTCAGCACGGTCGACGAAGAGCGTTCCGTCAAGATGGTCGCACTCATGCTGAAAAATCTGCGCTAAGAGACCGCTTCCTCCGCGTTCATACAAGTCACCGTGTTCATCGTACGCGCGAAGTGTAGCTTTTTGAGAACGTTCAACAGCACCGTAGTGATTGGGTACAGAAAGACACCCTTCACCAACGACGTTCTTTTTTCTTGATAGTTTTGTGAGTTTTGGATTGATTGCAATGAGGTCGGGGATTTTTTCACGAGGGTCACGTTTCTCACTCAGGTCGTGAATGAGGAAGATTCGTAACGAGACACCAATCTGGGGTGCTGCAATTGCAACACCAACAAAACCATCTGCATTGTACGAGTCCAGAGCTTTACGCATATCCTTTAACACTTTTTGGATTTTAGGAGAGGAGATTTCTTCTATAGGTACTTCCTCAGCAATCTGATGGAGTGCGGGATGACTTTGTTCTACAAGTTTTGCCATAGTAGCTCTCAATATAGCCTAAAAACTCTTAAAAATCACTGTCACTTAGATAATCCGAGCAGGGTTCATGACGATGCGTATTGAGGGCGGTAAGGTACGCAGTGCGGCTACCAGTGATGCGTGAGGCCATTGTTCGCGCGGGACGCGTATGAGTCCGTAGCGCGTTACCTTTCCTTTAGGTGAAGGTGGAGCATTGTAGAAGGTCGGATTGAATGGCTTTAGTACATTCGCCGTCGTTGCGTCGAGTACCTCGACTGCGTCTGGGGTTCCTTGCCAAGTGAGGTGAATAAAATGAGAGAATGGAGGATAATTATACGTCTTCCGGAGCTCAATTTCTTCATCATAAAATCGTGAGAGGGAGCCACTCTTTGCGTACTCCATAAGTTCATCTGACTCCGTTCGGGTCTGTATGTACACTGTGTCTGTGGTGTGCTCGCGAAGATGTAGCAGCAATGCGAGAGTCTCTTCTTGCTGATGCCAAGTCGGTGTTGCGCGCAATGCATCCATATTGACCACAACGCTCGTGGTAATCGGCTCAGTTAGGTAGGGAAGTGCCATCTGTGTGCCAAGCATGATTGCACCTTTGGTATCGTAAAACTTTTTCTGAAGGAATGTTGCTTTTTTATAGGTACTGGCTGAAGTATGATCAAATAAGATAATCGGTGCGCCGGGACGCTCTTTAGTAAGTTCATCGTATACATGTTGAATACCAATACCTCTTTCTCGTAAGCGCCATCCTCCGCAGTCTGGGCACACATCCGCTGCGCGTTCTCTGTGTCCAGAGACTCCACATACAAACCAGCGTTGTTCCTCCCCATCTTTAATGGTGCGAATAAGTGAGTATGGTGCACCGGAGTCCGGTGAATAGAAAATGTGACCACAATCAATACATGCAACCACTGGTGCAAGTCCACGGCGTGCAGCAAAGAGGAAGGTTCTTCCCTTTGCCTTTAAAGTGTCATCGAGTGCACGGAGTACTTTTGGTGAAAATAACCGAAATGGCACAGTGGGTTCTGGCTTATCCTCTAAGGTGAGTATGTTGAGGGTTCCGGGTAATGAAAGACGCTTCGGTGTCTCACCGTATGTGGCGTACACATCTTCTCTTCGAAGCGTCTCCTCCTCACTTCGAATGAGTAGGTCGCTGTAGAGTGTCCGTCGTCCTGTGTGTCGCGCGTGGATTTTTAATACAGTACGGTAATCAAAATACGGGCGTGTTCGCGCTCGATAATTTCCAGAGCGTTCACTTTCCATAATAACCATGGATATGTCATGGCGTTCGAGTATCGCGTGTGAAGGTGTTGCAATAATAAGTTTTGTCTTTGAGAAATCGTCGAGCTTCTGATATCCATTCCGGAGGGAGCTTAATCCGATTGTGCTGGTGAGCACAATCACACGGTCTTCAATACCAAATCCCAATCGTGCTTTCGCAACCTCTGCTTCAATTGAAGATGGTACGATCAAGAGAATAGATTCAGAGTGTGCAAGTGTCTCGCGTACAAGGGAACGGTACGCAAGGAACCTCTCTTCAAGGGTTCCTTGAAGTATCTCTGGTACGTGCACGTCTTTTGCTTTGATGTCCTGTGTGTGTGGGAGTGCGATTTTGCCGTCACGAACTTCTGAAGGAAGAAGCGCATGGATAACTGCACCCGTTTGGCACGCGTAATATTCTGCAAGATCGTGAGCGGTCTTCATAAATGCTGACGAGAACGCTGAAGTCTGTTCTTGGACTGGCAGTTTTCGTAATGAGAATGTTGCGGCGCGAAGTGCAGTCTTTGCGCCACTTACTGCTTTTGTATTAATAACCACTCCGCGTATTGCTTGTTTTCGTACCGGAATAGTGAGAATAGTTCCTAGTTTGTACGCTTCGCTGGAGAAATAAGAAAGCGATTCGACATGCACGCCGCGCTTAAGAGGAATCACTTCAATGACGAACATTTATCCATTCTAACAGAGTGTGCAAATTGAAGGAAAACACAAAACCTGCAGCACAGAGTGGTGCAGGTTTTGTGTATGCGCCTGATTATTCTTCTAAGTAAGAAATCTCAGCGCCAAGGGCAGTCAGGCGTTCTACGAGCCCTTCGTAGCCACGATTGATAGAGTAGATATTGCGAAGTATTGAATGCCCTTCTGCACCAAGCATTGCAATGAGGAGAATGGTTGCGGGACGAAGTGCGGGTGGGCAGATGAGTTCGTTGGGACGTAGTTTTGTCGGGCCTTCAATATAGATGCGGTGTGGGTCAGCAAGTACTGTTTCAGCCCCGAGTTTGTCGAGCTCGGTGAAGTAGATAGCGCGTTTCTCATACATCCAATCGTGAATGAGTGTCTGTCCGTCGGCTTGTGTGGCAATGACTGCAAAGAAAGGGAGGTTGTCAGCATTGAGTCCTGGGTATGGACGTGAGTGTATTTTCTCAGGTGGTGCAATAAGTTTTGATGGTTTGGTGGTTATGTCGATGAGTCTTGTCGTGCCATTTACTGATGTGTATGGTTCTGATTTCGTACACTTGAATCCCATTTTTTCAAGTGTTAAGAGTTCGAGCTCGAGGAAGTCAATAGGACATCGTTCAATAGTTATCTCTGAACCAGTCACAATGGCGGCAGCGAGGAAAAACATTGTATCGGTTGGGTCTTCAGAGAGTGTGTATTCAATATCAGCATCGATTTGTTCTACACCAGAAACAGTGAGTGTGGTGGTACCAACACCTTCTATCTTTACCCCACATTGCCCAAGGAATGCGCACATCTCTTGCACCATGTAGTTTGCCGACGCATATTTAATAACCGTATCTCCTGGGGTGAGTGCTGCTGCCATGAGCGCATTCTCAGTCACGGTGTCACCGGATTCGTAGAGAATAATTTCAGCAGGATTTTCAAGATTTGTTTCTACTACAAAAGAGTCATCTGTTGTCTCGATTGAGACGCCAAAATGTTCGAGTGCGAAGAAGTGGGGACGAACTGTGCGACTGCCGAGTTTGCAACCCGCAGATTGAGGTAGTTTGAATTTATTGAGGTGGTGAATCAGAGGGCCAATGAACATTACAATCGCTCGAGTTTTTCGAGCTGCTTCGATATCTATTTTAGAAAGATCAAAAGCTTTTGGCGGTGTGATGGTGATATCTGTATCGTTCCACTCTACTTTTACATCAATGCTCTCGAGCACTTCGATGATGCGGTTGACCTCTTCAATGCGAGGCATTTTTCTGAGTGTTGTGGTGCTGCGGTTGAGAAGTGAGGCGCACAGAAGACCTACTGCGCCATTTTTTGATGTATTAGTAACAACTGTTCCTTTAAGTTTTTTCCCTCCTGTAATAGAGAGGTTTACTGTTGATTGCATGCTGACAAATATACCATATGGTTGCTAAACGGCTGAAAACAGCTACCATAGAGTGATGTTTGGAGGACTCACGCCAAAAGTGGGTATCGATCTTGGTACTACAAGTGTGCTCGTTTTTATACCGGGCCGTGGTGTTGTGATGCATGAGCCGTCTGTGGTTGCTGTGTCTGATAACAATCAAATTCTTGCAGTTGGAAATGAGGCAAAACTTATGATTGGACGCACACCTGATAATATCCGCGCGTACCGCCCGATGAAGGATGGGGTGATTGCTGACTATCGTGTTACTGAGGCAATGCTTCGGTATTTTCTAAAAAAGAGTTTGAGTAGATTTAATATCTTCAGGCCTGAGGTGATGATTTCAGTGCCAGCAGGAGTGACCTCGACTGAGAAGCGGGCAGTTATTGAGGCTGCAATAAAAGCTGGTGCAAAAAGTGCGTACGTGGTCAAGGAGCCAATTCTTGCAGCAATTGGCGCAGGGCTTCCTATATATGAACCACAAGGACATATGATTGTTGACTGTGGTGGCGGAACAATTGATGTTGCAGTTATTTCTCTTGGCGGTATTGTGGCTGCAAACTCGGTAAAGTGTGCAGGCAATCGTATCGATGCTGCAATTATCGATTATTTAAAGAAGACACATAATCTTTCTATCGGAGAAAAGACGGCTGAGGAACTAAAGATTCAGGTTGGGTCTGCACTACCACTTGAAGAGGAACTCGTGATGGATATTAAAGGACGCGATACTCTTTCTGGCTTACCTCGCACAACAGAAGTGCGTACGAATGAAATTGTGCGTGCGATTTCAAAAGAATTACGAGAAATGATTAAAGCCATTAAAGATGTTTTTCAAGAGACACCGCCAGAGCTCGCTGCGGATATTATTGACCGGGGAATTATTATGACAGGCGGGACATCACAACTCAGAAACTTTCCAGAACTTATCAAAAGACGTACCGGAGTCAAGGCAATTCTGAATGACCAAGCACTCTACTGTGTGGTGAAGGGGACGGGAATTGCGTTGGAACACCTCAGCACTTACAAACGCTCCATCATTGCTAAATAATTCAATTTCGCACCCCGCGCCGTAGGCGCGGGGTGCTTTCCACCTTGAACACAAAAAAACGAAGCAATCCACTGTACAATAGTATGTAATGGAAGGTCTTCCACAAAAGAAATTTTCTTCTCCGGAAGAGGAAATTGTTTTTTTGCGTCAGCAGATTGCTGACCGCGAACGTGCACTTCTTGAAAACGATCCTGAAGGTGATTCTGGTGCCAAAGAAGCACTTGCACAAGACGCTTTGGGAGAGTACGCGTCTGAACGTTCCGATAGAGTACTTGAGACAAAGAACCAAATTGGAGACCCTGCACTCCACGGTCTCCGGGAACATATTGCAACTTCATCCGACAAAGTCGAAGAGGTTATGCAGGTAGTGCGTGAGCACGGCATCAAGAATGCACTGACACTCCTTGAAAAAGTAGGAGATGCTCACGTGACGGATGAGGTTCATAGGCAGCTTATAGAGACAATTAAGAGTGGTGTTCAGGTTGCAAATCTGAAAGAGGGTGTTCCACCGTGGCAAGTACTCCACATGACACTCTTTGAAGTTGCACTTCCTGAGCATAAAGAGGACGGGGCAGAGAGAGAGTTGTCTGAGTTACTCTCAGCCATGGAACAATTTTATTCGGGTATGCAGGCGGTCAGTGTCTCAAAAAAACCAGCAAGTTATACTATCGAGATTGCTGTCGCTGAAGGGACTGACCAAATTGTTTTTTATGTCGCAGTGCCTACTACTTCTGTTGATCTCTTTGAAAAACAAATACTTTCACTTTTTCCTCACGCCATTGTTACTGAACAGGTGCATGACTACAATATATTTACTGGAGAGGGAGTTGCACTTGCTACTGTTGCTGAACTTAAAAAACACCCAATCTACCCGTTACGAATGTATGACGAGTTTACTACCGACCCGCTCGGGGTGCTTCTAAATGCCTTCTCAAAGATTGAACGTGATGGTGGTGGGGCGGCGATGCAACTGGTCATCCAAGTAGGTGGGCCAAAGTACCACAGCACATACGAAGATATCATCAAGAGAGTTCGGAAAGGTGAAAAACCATCAGTTGCAATCCGCAAGAGTACGCTTGGCGGGGAGCTTTTTGAATCGGTGAAGGAAATGACTTTTTCAAGCAAGAAAAAAGAGACCGACACATTTGAACAGAAAGAGGTGGACCAGGACGTTCTTGAGTTGTTTTCAAAAAAGATAGAACGCACTATCGTACCGACGAATGTACGTATTGCTGTTTCTGGTAACACCGAAGCGCGTGCTGAACAAATTCTTGGTGAGATTGAGGCAGGATTTAATCAATTTGAGCTTCCAAGTGGAAACACCCTTATATTTAAGCGTAAAAAAGGAAAGGCTGCGCAGAAAGTCCTTAAATCATTTTCGTTTCGTGAATTTAATAAAGATACCGCACTTCCGCTTTCGTATGGGGAACTTGCAACACTCATCCATGTACCAGCTGAAGGTGTGGAGTCTTCTCCACAATTTAAACAATCACGCGCGAAAGGCGCAGCGGCACCAGTTGAACTACCAAGACACGGCACACTTATTGGTGTGAACGAGTATCGCAACGTGAAGACGGATGTCTACATTACACCAGAAGATCGTCTTCGACACTTCTACATTATTGGCCAGACAGGTACTGGAAAGACGACACTGATGAAGAATATGATTGTGCAAGACATCGAAGCGGGTGCTGGCGTATGTATGATTGATCCCCATGGTACGGATATTGCGGATGTGCTCGGGAGTATTCCAGAAAGTCGTCGTGACGATGTGATTTATTTCGACCCTGCGCGTACCGATATGGTGATGGGGCTCAATATGCTCGAGTATGACCAAGACCATCCTGAACAAAAGACATTTGTCGTCAATGAGCTATTCTCAATATTTCAAAAACTCTATGGTGCAGTACCGGAAAGTATGGGACCGATGTTTGAACAGTACTTCCGCAACGCAACACTCCTCGTTCTCGAAGATCCTCATAGTGGCTCCACACTCCTCGACATCTCGCGTGTCTTGGCAGATGCAGAGTATCGAAAGATGAAGCTTGAACGCGCGCGAAATCCAGTGGTGACACAGTTCTGGAATGACATTGCGACAAAAGCAGGTGGTGAGGCTGCGCTTGAAAATATCGTGCCGTACATCACTTCAAAGTTCGATATATTTACTGCAAACGACTACATGCGTCCTATTATTGGTCAGCAACATTCCTCGTTTAATTTCCGCGAAGTCATGGATGAGAAGAAGATATTGCTGGTCAATCTTTCAAAGGGCCGGCTGGGTGAAATCAATGCAAATCTCATCGGTATGATTGTTGTCGGCAAAATACTGATGGCGGCACTCTCACGTGTGGACGACATTACCAAAGGCTATGCGCCGTTCTATCTTCACATGGACGAATTCCAGAATGTGACGACTGACTCAATCGCTTCTATTCTCTCAGAAGCACGCAAATATAAGCTTGGGCTCACCATTGCGCATCAGTTTATTGCGCAGATTGAAGAGAAGATTAGGGATGCAGTGTTTGGGAACGTCGGTTCACTCGCGGCGTTTCGTGTCGGTCCAGAGGATGCTGAGTTTCTAGCACATCAGTTTGAGCCGGTGTTTGATGCAAGTGATCTGATGAATATCGAAAATCGGCACGCGTACGTACGCCTGCTTGCAGACGGTACTCCGAAACGACCATTCCACATCACAACGCTCGCACCACGCGAGATAGACGCCACAAAGGTGAAGGAGCTTACTGAATATTCATACCAGCGGTACGGTCAGCCCCGCCGTAAGGTAGATATGGAGATAGCAGCAAGGTATTCATAATAGAGGATGCTACGATATACTTAATTCTATATGACGGGAAATCTTGATAAAACTAAAAAAGAAGTAGGTGGCGAATCTTCAGTCCCGGTTGAGATGTTCACAGAGTCAGAATTTCGACAGTTACTTCTGAGTGAGTCAGGTGTCCGTAGACTTAGTGAGTATCTGAAGAGACAAAAAAAAGAACTGGAACATATCTATAAAGAAGCAGGATATTCCGATAAAGAGCTTAAGGAACTTAACGCTCAAGGTGTGATTGAAAATTACAGAAATGTTAAAGAAAAACTCAACTCACTTACTAAATTCATCTCGAATTCTTTGCAGGCAGTTTCTGCGAATGTATCGTACGACCCAAGCATTCTTAATAGTGCGGCTACACAGTTTCTTGATTTTGAGAAAAGTTATCGAGATTTAGGAGTACTTAATGTATATCTCCCATCCGTCCGGGAAGACATAAAAAAGTTGGGGAAGGAAGAGAAGAAAGACTCCTCAGAGTCAGAGGAAGAGTTCGCTACAAAATTCTCACTTGATAGTACAAAAAGATGGGGAGAGGAAGCGAGGGAAGGCAACCCGCTCATTGCTGAAGCTAAAGAGTATGCAGAAAATGCACGTACCTTGCGTGAGTTGCAAGAAGCGAATGAAAAGCGAAGAAAAGAACAGCAAGCAGAAGTGGATGCGGTCGGTGCATCTGTGGCAACAGAGGTGCCAAGAGGAGAGGAGGGGAAGTTTCCTGACGATAGGGTTGGGATAGATCGGGACGGTGCAGAGGATGTTTCTCCTATTTCCCAAAAGACAGATTCAGACTCTGGCTCACCAAAAGCTGATAACGAAGCTGGTGCTACCATATCGCCCGAACCAAGTACAGAGTATCCTACGGAAGAGAAGTCGAGCGACGTTCCGCCAGAACCTGAAGCAGAACCACTCAGTCGTGAGGAGTTCATTCAGATGGCAGAAGAAAAGATTAGTGAGTATGAGCGTCTGCTCCTGGGTACGTTTGTGGCACTTGACTCATCAAAGAAAAAAATACTTGAAGGTCTTGTATCGAAAGCACGACTGTCACTCGAGCACTTGAAGAGATATCATAAGGAGTATAAAGAATTAAAAGATGACAATAAATCATTAAGATCACACATCACTTCGAGTATTGGTCAGATAGAGAACTACCTCGATTTTATTCAACGTTACAGCGGTCGTGATGATTTAAAAAGTTCGACTGGATCAACGGCAGATGGAAAGAGATCAGGTCGGGCCAAAAAGAAGAGCGAAGAACCTCCAGTAGATACCGAAGAATATGAGCGCGCGCGGGAGGAGTTCAGACGTGCCCAAGAGAAATCGATACACTTGAAATCAGAATGGCGACGGATAAAAAAAGAATATGACGAGGCACTTTTCCGTTATTACCAAGAAAATAGACGCACTCAAAAAGAACATAAGAAACAGTCATTTTGGGAGAATGAAGGATTTGAAAAACCTGATAGTTTGGTCGAATTAGAGAGGCGTTACCTCGATGTGCGCCAACGTCATATCAAAGCCGTTACTCATCAGTCAGAAATATGGGCAAAAATTCGTCCGTTTGATGCAACAGATACTGATAAAGAAAGACGTGCTGCTCGCATGCGTGCAGCGGTAGTGCAACGATATGTAGTCGATGTAACAAGGACAAAGATTGATCTTAAGAAACAAGCACTACAAAGAGAGCGTGCAGAATTGACTAAAAAAGTTCTTAGCAGAGCGGGTAAGGTAATGGAGGTTCTCAGTCGTCCTAAAGTGAAATGGGGTATTCGTATTGGAATTTTTGTCGGCGCCACTGTCTTTACTGGTGGCGCAGCAGCACTTGTTGCTAGTGGTGCCGGCGCGGGAGTACTTGCAGCGGGTGCGATTGGTGCTACTGCAGGTGCTACTGCAGGAGGGGCCCGCGGACTTGCAACGGTGTCAGGCATTGGAGGTGCTCTTGGAGGTGGTCTAATAATGAATCGAGGCTGGGATGTTATTGCAACAAGGAGGCGTCGTAATGAAGAATCGTCAACAAGACGTACAGCACAGGAGAATGTTGCCAATGCAGATTTTTCAGCTGACATGCTTAGTGCTATGGAGGCAGATTATGAAAAGGCATACACAACACTACAAAAGAGTGAGCGTAATAAGAAAATTGCAACCGCAACCGGCGCTATTGGTGGCGGTGTGCTTGGTGGTACTTTAGGATATGATGCATACACACAAATTACAGGAGGAGGTGTACCTCAAACACCAGCAATGCCTCCCGGTTCTGAAGTGACTCCTGAGCCCGAGCCTTTCGCTCCTGTAGAACAGCCTCCCTCAGAAGTCTCGCCAGTCGAGCCTGCGCCTGTGTTCCCTCCTTCGGAAATAATGCCTGGGACACCTGAACCAGAGCCAGTTTCACCAGCTGAACCAGTTCAGCCTCCAATAATGAAACCAAATGAGCCAGTAGTACTTCCGCCAGAAGAAGTAAATCCAGCAATGCCTCCTGGTAGTGCTGAGGTGACTCCTGAGCCCGTTGAACCCCCAGTGTTGAAACCGGAAGAACCACTTGTGATTCCTCCAGAAGAGACCCTTGTCGAACCTGGAGAAGTTGTTCCCGAAAATCCAGAGAATCGTATATATGTAGTGCAAGATGCTGATACAAAGGGATTATGGAATATAATGGAGGGAAGTGGATCAGATGAGCATCCTGTTGGGGGACAATCAGAGGTGGTAAAAGAAATGTCTCGTACTGAGCGTAATCATGCACTCGATACGCTATTTGACTATATGCGTGATCATCAGGATTTTGCAGAAAAGGTTGGTATTACAGACCCAACTAATCCTGAACTTATTGTCCATGCAAAGGATTCGATTAAGGTGGGACTTATGGATGCAAAAATACTTGAACTGCTTGGACAAGAGAACATAAATTCGGCTGTTGGTCCGGAGGGTGCAGTAGATATTCCAAATCCTCAGCCAAGGCCTGAGATTTCTGTCGGTACTCCCGTAGAGAGTAATGCGGATCCTATGGTAACTAAAGAATCCGTGAATGGACAACCCACCTACACTCCTGATGGAAAACGTATTATGGGTGAAGATATATTTAAAGAGTCGGTCGGTGGTGCTGAAACATCAGCAGGAGCTGTCGCTCCGGAACAGCCAACAACAATTGAATCTGCGGAAGCTATTTTGGGTGCGCCGCGTTTTGGATTAAGCGAGGAAGTAATGGAGAAGATCGGAAAAGAAGATCCTACTGAAATCTATAATGCTTGGAATCGCGCAACAAATATGCCTGGTTCATTGCAATCTAGTGGACTAGATGCACTCAAAGAATACGATATTACCGATCCTTCTCAACTTGACGGGTTTGCTAAGTGGATGGAAAGTATTGCGACTGACACTGAAGAGTTCCGTGGTGATATGCGGGGTAGCCTTACGGTCAGTGAATTTGTAGAGAAGTATGGTGGTGTGTCTACTGAGGTTCCAGAAGTTTCTCCAACGCAGACTGGAGATATTGAAGAGGTAGCCGGAGGTATCATTGATAGGTCAGACCCAGATTCACCTCGTATTGAAGGGGTTGATGGGGATGTGACTGTTGAATATGGAGCTAATTCTGATGCGCCAAAAGTTACGATTGAACCAAATAGTAACGCTGTGGATGAAGCATTGGCAGAGCATTTTAGAGAGCAGGGAGGTATCGTTGAACGCTTTGTTCCTGAAGGGGATAGTCCTTCCTTGGAAGTGACTAACAATAATGTGCCTGCATCAAGCTCGATTACTGAGACTGTAGAAAAATATATCAATGCAATTGAAAAGCCGGTCGGTTTTTTTGGAAGCATGTTTGGCTTTGGTGGAGAGAATATTGTGGGAACGTATGATGTCTTAAAAGATTTAGCGATGCAAAATATTGTTGACCTACAGCAACATGCGCCACAACTTGAACAGTTCCTTCAGGAGCATGGTCTATCGTCAGATGCATTTGGTAAGCACTTTAATGAGATTCAAAAGATGGATGATGTCCTTCCTGCGAAACCGAATGAGACTTATCAGGACTACGTAACGCGATACGCAGCTTCTCAAGTATCAAATGATAACGTAGGTGGCTCTATGAGTCGCGCGGCATAAATATAATATGAACGATATTCAAAAAACAATTCTGGAGGAAGATATAAGTGAACTTTTCGGTTTTGAGGGGATGACAGATGAAGAGAAGGTCAGCCTCCTCGATGATATTGGCTCAACGCTTATGGAAAGTGCAACATTGCGCTTTATGGTAGAGAGTACGGATTTTGAAGCTTCAAAATTTGAAACACTTGTAGAGGAACATGCAGAAAAAGATGACATGCTACAAAAATTGATAGAGACATTTCCACGGTTTGGTGAAATCCTAGAGGAAGAGATAGTCGCATTCAAAAAAGAGGCAACTGATGTACTTTCGGTATAGTTTTTCACCGTGCTGCGGCACACATAGTGGGAACTTAGTGATACAATAGACGCAATATGGCGGAGGTTTCTGTGCGTACTTCACAAAACGATGTAGGTGCTCCTGTTGCAAAAAAGGCAACGAGCAGGTTCGACGTGCGTAGTTGGCAAGGACTTACAAAACTTCTCAAGGCAGGTAAAGAATCAGGAATGAGCCCGGAGGCATATGCAGAATTTCGTGATCTCGTGCTTTCATATGCAGGGGGTGGTGGTACGGATAAGGATTTGGAATCAAAAATTACTTCTCTCACAACTTCGTTTGGCATACAAGCTGAAAGTGCTATTGAGTCAAAAAGTGTCCAGAAATTAAAAGTACAGAGTGACGTGCTTCACAGAGAGCCGGAAACTGTTACTGGTAATGCATATGCGGAAGTACGTAAAACCTCAAAATCTTTCGGAATTTCACGTGCACGTCCTCAGTTTGGAACTCAAGAGGTGCTAACAAAAGAAGAAAAAGAAAGACAAGAAGTTCCGCATAACTTGCCAACTGTCACACCGCCTCCGAAATCTGAAATAGAAAAAGCTGCCCCTGCACCAACTCCAGTTCGAACTACCGTGGAGCAAGTAGAGAAATCTGAAGTGGTCGAAAAAAAAGAACCAGCACCACAGCCTCCGGTAAGTGTGACAGCAAACACAGCTCCTCAATCAGTCGAGGATTACAAGGCACGCATTTTGGAGATTAAACATACCGTAAATGCACAGGTCGGGAACCCTGTATCACTTGTTGATGAGGGTAATCCTGTTGGGCGAGGATATATGAGTGCACTTCTTTCTGCGATGAAGGCGGTAAATGGTGTGGCACCAGGAACGCTCATCTCATCAATGCAAGAGCTCGAAGCGATGTTTAAAAAAATTATGGCACTGCCAGCGAAGGGCGCAGTTTTTCAAAAGGAGACAGGGTCAGCTGATGTTCCAGCGCCTGTCGAGCAGGAGAAACCTGCTGAAGTTGTGACAGAGATAAAATCTGTCCCTCAGAAAATACAGCCTCCGATATTGAAAAAGCAAGAAGTCACTCCTATACCAGAAGAGAAGGTGATTCCTGCCACTCCGTCAGTATCGACAAAGTCTGTTCGCTCTGTGCCAACGGGGTCGCACGTGATACCTTCACTATCTAGTGATGGTGAAGTGTCTAAAAAAAGATTAGAGCCTGAATCAGTGGACTCTCTTCCGATTTCACAAATGGCAACCAAGGAGGCATCCACTGAGATAAGAGAATCTCACGAAGTGTCGACAAAAACACAGGTAGCTGTCGAGCCGGCTCGGCCCAAGATACAAATTGGTGAAAAAAACAGTGTTCCACTTGGTGTCACTGATGATGCAAATACTCCTCAAATAGATATAGGCTTGAATCAGTTACTAAGCGAATGGAAACTTTTTCAGTCGAGTGGAGTATTTGGCACAGGATCAGGGGGACATGAGCATCCTCTCTATAAAAAACTCGCGCCACTTCCGATGTCTATGATTATGTCCGGTTCATGGGAAGGTGCGCAGAAAGAGGTGCTTTTCTCAATACGAGACTATGTAGGAGGTTGGTTACATGAGCAGGGGGTCGCGTATCTTCCGGACGAATCATTCGAACATTACTTAAGAAGAGTAGTTAAGCGTATTCTCAGAAGACAAGAAGCTCGATAAGTATGCTGGAAAAAATAGTGTGATAGGCCATAATGATATGGTTATGATTCATCATGCATTACTCCATATAGGAAATCCTACTGAAGTCTTAAAATCGTTGCCACTCGATGTACAAAAGCCAGGGATTGATGTGCGTCATATTATGCTTGAGCAGTTTGGGATTCATGAAGCGCGTAGTCTTGCACACGAAGCTTCTCTTAGACCAGTCAAAGAAGCTGGACGAACATTTGTCGTTGCGTTTTTGTATGCAACGCATGAAGCACAGAACGCGCTTCTTAAGACTCTCGAAGAACCTGCTTCGACGAGCCGATTTATTATTGTTGTGCCTCACGAAGAAGTGTTGATTACTACGGTACGTTCACGTCTCTCCACGCAATATGACACCACGAAAGTTATTCTTGAAGTTACGCCCGAAGCACGAGACTTTCTGTCGCAGTCATATCGAGACCGGCTCGCGTCCATCACTGAGCATTCGAAGGTAAAAGACGTTGCATGGATGGAAGCATTACTGGTGGGTCTTGAGGTGTGGGCACATAAGACGTACAACGCAGTGTGTATGAAGGAACTCATTCTTGTTCGTCGATATTTTAGTATGCGCGGAAGTTCGAAAAAAATGCTTCTCGAACATTTAGCACTCACGATACCTTAAAGTGTACGTCTGTAAGTATACGTAGCGTCCCACCACCATCCTTTAGTATGATATCACGTGATATCATACTAAAGGATGGTGTTTGCTAATCTTTTCCGGGCTGGTAGCTTTCCAGTTTATATGTTTGCCTTTATACTAAATACCTATGGCATACGATTTTGGAACATTTGACCGACGAGTAGCAGAAATAATTGAGTGGTTACAAAAAGAATTTACATCTATCCGAACTGGCCGCGCGACTCCAGCACTTCTCGATGGGGTACATGTCGAGTCATATGGAGCTAAGATGCCACTCAATCAGGTGGGTACTGTTGGTGCAGAAGATGCACGGACGCTTCGAGTTTCGGTATGGGATGCAGGGCAGGTAAAAGAGGTGGAAAAGGCAATTATTGATGCAGACTTAGGACTGTCGGTAGTGACCGATGAGAAAGGTCTCAGAGTCATCTTCCCAGAACTTACTGGTGAACGTCGAGAGCAGCTTTTAAAGATGGCAAAAGGCAAGTTGGAAGAAGCGCGAATTCAACTTCGGGGTGCTCGCGACGAATCGATACGAAAAGTAGAGGCGGATATTGTAAGTGACGATGAAAAATTTCGCGCTAAAGAAGATATGCAAAAGCGTATGGAAAAATCAAATGACATACTACTGCAAGCGTTTACTGCGAAAGAGGTAGAAATTAAAAATTAATACTCACGAATGTCTATACTAATTTTCTTGGCAGTCCTTTTTGTCTTAGTGCTGGTGCATGAACTAGGTCACTTTGTTGTTGCAAAACTCTCAAAGATGCGTGTTGATGAGTTTGGCATCGGATTTCCTCCGAAACTGTTTAGTGTCAAAAAAGGAGAAACTACCTATGCACTCAATCTTCTGCCTATTGGTGGATATGTGAAAATCTTTGGAGAAGATGAGACCGCAGAAGGAAGAGGGAGGGATGGTGGACGCGCTCCTGGTATAGTGACTGCAAATTCTTTTACTTCAAAGAGTAAGCTTGCACAGATAGCCGTACTGCTTGCTGGAGTTACGATGAATGTGCTTCTTGCGTGGGTACTATTTGTAGTTGTTTTGACGGGCGGTGTGCAGACAGCTGTTACAGAAGAATCCGCCTCATCTGAAGCGGTACTTACGGTAACCAATGTCCTACCAGAAAGTCCTGCGGCCCAAGCGGGAATCAGTGCAGGCGCTCATATATTAGCACTTCAGAGTGGAGGGGAGGCTTTGGAAGAATTAACACCATCTGCTTTTCGTACATTTGGTGCCAATCATCAAGATGAGAATCTCCTCGTGACGTATAGTGTCGGGAATGAGGTGGCGACGGTAGAACTTATTCCTGAGGAGGGATTGGTTACTGATATGCCAGAGCAAGCGATTATTGGGGTCGGACTTTCACTTATCGAGGTAGTAAAGACACCTTTTTTACAAGCTGTCTCTGAAAGTACCACGCTCACTCTCGCAACCCTTCGCGATATCACAGTCGGTATTTCAAAATTACTTTTTGATGCCGTCCGCTTGAAGGCCGATTTTTCTCAGGTTGCAGGTCCTGTTGGAATTGTAGGGCTGGTGGGTGAAGCGTCAGCGTTCGGTGTGAGTGCACTCCTCATGTTTACCGCATTCATCTCGCTTAACTTGGCAGTGATCAATTTATTACCATTTCCCGCACTCGATGGGGGAAGGCTGTTGTTTGTTGCGATTGAGGCAATCAAAGGTTCTCCTATTAAATCGTCATGGGTAGGTGCACTCAATACGCTCGGATTTGGACTCCTTATCTTACTGATGATTGCGGTGACATTCAACGATTTACTGAGAATTATCTAGATTTTATTTTGTAGCTGTTTTTTGACCGTTGTAGGGTAACGGGATAGAATACGTGGGTAAAGGGAGTGCGAACAAATGCCTTGAAGGCATTTGTTCGCACTCCCAGAGGTAAATTTCAGTCGCTATGTTCTAGTGATTGATTCTAATTGTATATGCGCCAATCACAACTCTTTACAAAAACACGAAAAGAAATACCAGCGGATGAATCAGCAAAAAATGCGCAATTGTTGATACGTGCTGGGTATGTACACAAAGAGATGGCTGGGGTGTATGCATATCTCCCGTTGGGACTTCGTGTTTTGGAGAAAATCAAGACAATCGTCCGTGAAGAGATGAGTTCCGTTGGAGCTTCTGAGTTGCTAATGACGACACTTCAACAAAAAGAGTTGTGGGATCAGACAGGACGTTGGACTGATGATGTGGTTGATATTTGGTTTAAGTCGTCACTCAAGGCGGGTGGTGATGTCGGTCTTGCATGGAGTCATGAAGAGCCGATTGGTAATATGATGAAGAATTACATCGCGAGCTTTCGAGATCTGCCAGTTTTTGTACATCAATTTCAGACAAAGTTACGCAACGAACTTCGAGCGAAAAGCGGTGTGATGCGAGGACGAGAGTTTTTAATGAATGACATGTATTCTTTTTGTCTAGGGGAAGAGGATCATGAGAAATTTTATACACTTGCTGGGGAAGCATATACACGTGTGTTTGAGCGACTGGGTATTGGAGAGGATACGTTTATGACTTTTGCATCAGGTGGTGCATTTACTGAATTTAGTCATGAGTTTCAGACTATTACAGACGCAGGCGAAGACACCATCTATTTGAATCGCGAAAAAGGTATCGCTATAAATTCCGAAGTATTAAGTGAGGATACATTGAAAAGTCTAGGAGTAAGTCGCGATGATCTTGAAGAGATAAAAACAGCGGAAGTAGGAAATATCTTTAATTTTGGAACAAAGAAGGCGGAAAGTCTGGATCTGTATTATACAGATGAATCGGGTGAGCGGATTCCTGTTTGGATGGGTTCTTATGGCATTGGCGTCACACGGCTCATGGGAGTGTTGGTTGAAAAATTTGCAGATGAAAAAGGTATCGTATGGCCAAAAAACACGGCACCATTTATAGTTCATTTGGTAGGATTAAACGGTGATGATACAGAGATACGTGATTATACTGATGGCATCTATGAATCACTGACTAAGCAGGGTGTAGAGGTGTTCTACGACGATCGTAATGCTCGGCCTGGAGAAAAGTTTGCTGATTCAGATCTTATTGGTATCCCGTATCGCGTCGTGGTGAGTCGTAAGACAAAAGACGAAGGTAAATTTGAGGTTGTAGAACGAATTACTGGAGACGTTCGTTTTCTGAGCGAGGAAGAATTATTTGCCGACTTTGTAACTGAAGCGTAGAAATGATTAAGCGACTCTCAAAATTCGTGGACCAGATCCTCGGTGCTGTTTCAGCCGATATAGCGATTGATCTCGGCACAGCAAATACGCTGGTATATCTGAAGGGAAAGGGAATCGTACTCAATGAGCCAACTATTGTTGCGATCAATAAAAAGACTGGTCAGCTGGTTGCGGTAGGGAATGAAGCGAAGACTATGCTTGGACGCACACCGTCACATATTGAGGTTGTGCGACCACTTGTTGATGGTGTCATCTCTGATTTTGAAGTTGCAGAAGAAATGCTCGTGTACCTTATTTCCAAAGTACGTGAAGGCTCTCGGTCGTTTATTGCTCCGCGCGTACTCATCGGAGTACCTTCAGGTATCACCAATGTGGAGATGCGCGCGGTGCGAGATGCGGCACGAAATGCAGGTGCACGTGAGGTGTTTCTTATCGAAGAGCCTGTCGCTGCTGCGATAGGTGCGAAGCTTCCTATTCACAAAGCTGAAGGGAATATGATTATTGACATCGGAGGTGGCACCACAGACATAGCAGTGCTTACCCTAAACGGTATTGTGATTTCTCGGAATATCAAAGTTGCAGGAGATAGATTGAGTCAGGATATTGTGAGCTATATTCGTAATCAATTTAAAGTATTGGTGGGAGATAAGACTGCGGAAGAGACGAAGATACTCCTCGCATCGATTACGGAGGATGGAGAAGCAAAAGAAATAGTGGTGCGCGGACGCGATGTAGTTACTGGTTTGCCTCGGGAGGTTATTATTACAAATACAGATATTCGCGACGCGATAGCCTCGTCGGTGCACTCAATTGTGGAAGCGGTCCGCGATGTAGTAGAGCAGACGCCACCCGAAGTACTTTCTGATATTATGAAACGTGGCATTTACCTCTCTGGAGGAGGCGCACTTATTCCAGGTGTGGCTGAACTACTTCAAGAAGTCTTAAAGGTGCCTGTGGTGATGGTTTCCGATCCGCTTCGCGCAGTTATTCGAGGGAACGGCATTGTGTTAGAGAATTTAGATGTATATGAGGAACTTCTCATTGAAAAAGAAGGAGAACTTTCACCGCAGCTCTAAGAGTCTGTTGTTAAAGATTTTTGTCGCAATTTGCGTCTCAGTGCTTTTTGTTTTTATTGCACGTAGTATTTTTGGAGGTGTGTTGGCACAAATGACGGTGCCAATTTTTGAATTTCGCGCATGGGTCGCTGAGTCTGGAGGTTTAATACCTTCGTATCTTCGCGATCGAGAAATGCTGACTGAAAAAATAGGCGAGCTTGAAGAAGAGAACAATGTGTTGCAGGCTGAGAATCAGTCGCGTACCATACTTGAATCAGAAAATGACGAGCTGCGTGCATTGCTGGGTTCAGATAATGGTCAACAGGTACGGATTGCTTCTGGGATCATAGCACGACCCCCATTCTTGCCATATGATGCGCTACTTATAGACAAGGGTACGCAAGATGGTGTTATGGATGGTGCGGTTGTGTACCACTACGGAGATCATGTAATTGGTATGGTGAGTCGTGCGTATGAGAATAGTGCGCTCGTGACGTTACTTTCGACATCAGGTGCTGATGTAACTGCATATATCATCGGTCCTGATATATATACGACTGCGTATGGTGAAGGTAATGGAGTACTTCGAGTCAGTGTGCCACAGGGTATCTTATTGCAAGAGGGAGACATGGTGATTTTGCCATATTTTGAACGAGGCGTACTCGGAAGAATTCAGACAGTACGCTCTGAGGCAACTGAACCAGAGCAAAGTGGATTCATATTGCTTGATACACCAATACAATCAATGAGATTTGTGACAGTCGGCGCAGTACCTCCTGCGGTTGTTTCATTTGAAGAAGCTCGCCAATATGTTGATGCTCACAAAACCGCACTCTTTTCTGTCCAAGTTCCAGCTGACGTTCTTATTAATGAAGCAACAAGTACTCCTGAAGAAATACTTGAGGGAGAGAATTCTGAGGCTGGAGAAGGGGGTGCTGAAGTTCTCTCTACAGAAGAAGAGATAAATAATTCGGAATCATTATGATGCTCCGAGTCTTCTTGCTCATAGCGCTGGTACTTGTAGCATACATGGCACCTCTCTGGCTCTTTCTCATAGGTATGGCAGGGTATGCTTTCTTTTGGAAAGGATATGAACTACTTCTGGTGGCTGTCTGTATCGATATTCAGTTTGGCTTTGGTGGAATATTTGGATATACCTACACGATACTCACCGGAATCATTATCTTAGGAATTACTATGATTAAACCAAATTTACGATTGCGGTGATTGCATTTGTGACTTTAAACAACATGTTATTTTGGAGACGTAGAAAACCGAAGAAACAAGAACTTTCGTTTGATGAGATATTACTCGAATCATCAAATCTTCCGGCGTTTAATACTATGCGGATGGAGGGTCGCATGGAGAAACCAATTGGACGGCAAAATGTATATGCCGTTGCGGTTGTTTTTGGGCTCATTATCATCGTCTTTCTTTGGCGACTCAGTGTTCTTCAGATTGTTCAAGGTGAAGTCTATGCCGAGCAGAGTTCTGAGAATAGTCTTGAACACACGCTCATTGTGGCAGAGCGAGGCGTGATATATGACCGAAATGGAGAACTGCTTGCGTGGAATGAACTTGATCATACGGGCCAGTATGGATTCCCTGTGCGTGCGTACACTGACCGCACGGGGCTTGGGCAGTTTATTGGATATGTCAGCTACCCACAGAAAGATACTTCAGGTTTCTACTACAGAACCGATTATCTTGGACGGAGTGGTGTAGAAGAAGCTTTCCATGAGTACTTGCAAGGTAGGAATGGCAAACAACTCGTTGAAATAACCGCTCTTGGAGAAGTTATCTCAGAGAGTACTGTCGATAGCCCTGTCTCTGGAGCAGAGCTGAGGACCTCAATTGATGCCGAGCTTTCTGAGTTCATGTATGAAACTATTGCGACAACGACAACCCGTCTCGGTTTTCGTAGTGGCGCGGCTGCCATTATGGATGTTCGTACTGGTGAAATGTTGGCGATGACAAGTTTTCCATCATATGATTCAGAAGTGCTCGCTGATGGTGATGACGTTGCACAAATCGATACATACAATAACGATAAACGTTTTCCGTTCTTAAATAAGGTCATTGGAGGTGTCTACATTCCAGGCTCAATTGTAAAACCGTTTGTTGCGTATGGAGCACTTGCAGAAAATGTCATTGACCCGATGAAGATCATTGTCTCCACCGGTTCGATTACCATACCGAATCCGTATGACCCTTCAAAGCCTTCAATTTTTCGTGACTGGCGTGCTCATGGGGCAATGACGATGAGAGACGCAATCGCGTATTCTTCAGATGTGTATTTCTACACGATAGGGGGCGGATTTGAGGGTCAGAAAGGTCTAGGAATTCGAAAAATTGATGAGTACATGACTTTGTTCGGTATTGGTCAAAAAACAGGCATAGTATTACCTGGAGAGGTCTCGGGGAACGTGCCGACACCCGAGTGGAAAGAAGAAGTCTTCGAAGATGACTGGAGACTTGGCGATACCTACTTCACGGCCATCGGTCAGTATGGTTTCTTGGTGACACCGCTGGAGATGCTTCGAGCATATGCAGCACTGGCAAATGGCGGTACATTACTCACACCGCATATCCGTCTCGGTAGAGAGACAGAGGGTGTTGACCTTAAACTCAATCCTGAACACCTACGTGTGGTGCGAGAGGGAATGCGAAGGACAGTTATCCAAGATGGTGGTACCGCACGCGCATTGGAACGTCAGGATGTTGCGATTGCTGCAAAATCAGGTACTGCGGAACTGGATGCTTCTGATACATATCTCAACTCGTGGATTGCTGGGTACTTTCCTTATGAAGAACCAAAATACGCATTCATTTTAATGATGGAACATGGTCCGTATGCAAATACGACAGGCGCGGGAAGTGTGATGAGTTGGATTTTTGACTGGATGGCGGAGCATCGACCGGAGTATTTAAAACAGAATAATTCAGGGGGCATTCAGGATATTTGACCGCACGCAGTAACTGCGTATAATAGGGCCACATTCATTTCAAAATATTATGTCTGATACACAAGATTCGTTTCTAACTCCAGAAAAATTTGAAGAGTTAAAAAAAGAACTTGAGCAACTCAAAACAGTACGAAGAAAAGAGGTTGCAGAATCACTCGAGTACGCACGCTCATTGGGAGACCTCTCAGAGAACGCAGAGTATCAAGAAGCTCGTGATATGCAGGCAGCAATTGAAGAGCGCATTGGGCATCTTGAAAAGGTTATCAAGGAAGCGAAGATAGTTGCACATACAAAGAAGGGGGAAGTCATCGGACTTGGTTCTGAAGCGACTATCCAAAAAGATAAAGAGAAAGATAGTCGGACGTATACTATTGTTGGTAGTGAAGAGGCAAATATTCACGAACACAAGCTCTCGTATCTTTCACCACTCGGGGAGGCACTTATGGGTAAAGCGAAGGGCGACACGTTTGTCTTTGAGACTCCAGGAGGAAAGCAGACATACAAAGTTTTGAAAGTTAACTAGAAGCTAGAGGAGCAAAAAGAACGGCGGTCGCTATGCGACCGCCGTTCTTTTTGTTAGCTCGAAACTATAATCAATTTTAAATCTCTCTAGTATGATATCACGTGATATCATACTAGAGAGATTCTAGATCATCCTATATGGAAGCTGTGGCATCGAGGCACTTTTCTTTTTGTCTCTCAGACGGTAGGATATGTTAATTATGTCATCACTTGAAGAAGTGCGCGATGAGCGCCTGAAGAAGAAAGAGCTCCTTGAACATTCGGACATGCCTCCGTATCCGGCAGAGTCACACCGAACATCTGACAACGCTTCATTTCTTGAGGCTTTTGATTCACTGGTCTCTGAAGGTCAAGAAGTAACACTCGCAGGGCGTGTTATGTCTATCCGTGGTCAGGGAGGTATTATGTTTGTCGATATATTTGATGGTACGGCGCGTGTACAGGTGCTTGTAAAGAAAGATGAAATTGAGGCTACTCTGTTTAAGCTTTTTGCCGAGGCAGTAGACGTAAGTGACTTTGTTGAAATCACTGGTACAGCATTTACAACGAATCGTGGTGTAAATTCACTTCTCGGAAAAACGTGGCGTATGCTGGCCAAGAGCTTACGTCAGGTGCCGGACGAATGGTATGGACTTAAAGATGAAGATGAACGTTATCGAAAACGTTATCTCGATATGTTGCTCAGTGAGGAGGTGCGTACGCGTATTGTGCAACGTTCTGTTTTTTGGAATGCAATTCGTTCGTTCATGCTCTCGAGAGGATATATAGAAGTAACTACTCCTGTCCTTGAGACAAAGACAGGGGGAGCAGAGGCACGTCCTTTTATTACACACCATAATGCACTTGATATTGACGTATATCTTCGTATCTCACATGAACTCTGGCACAAAAAACTTCTCATTGGCGGTCTTCCAAAAGTATTTGAAATAGGTCAAGTATTTCGAAATGAGGGAATGTCACATGAACATGCACAGGATTATATGCACTTTGAGTTTTATGAGGCATTTATGGATGCTCGCGATGGAATTCCAATGCTTATTGAACTGTATCGTACGGTCGCTAAGGAGACCTTTGGGACACTACAATTTTCTATTAACGGTTTTGAGATTGATCTCAAAAAAGAATGGGGGAGCTACGACTATAATGAGCTCATGTTTGAGCGGTACAGTTTTGATCCACGTGAAGTAGAGTTGGCCACTGTGCAGAAATCACTTGATACTGAAAATATTACATATGACCATACTCTGGATGTCGGACGTGGTGTCGATTTACTATGGAAGAAAGTGCGAAAGTCGATTGCTGGGCCTGCAATTATGACTGGTATGCCAATATATTTGGAACCACTTGCAAAGAAAACTACCAATGACCCTCGTACCGTCGATCGCTTCCAGATACTTATTGCAGGTAGTGAGCTCGGGAAAGCGTTTAATGAACTTAACGACCCTCTCGACCAGCGAGAACGATTTCATAAACAACAAGCACTCCGTGATGCGGGGGATGAAGAGGCGCAGATGGCAGATTTTGAGTATGTAGAAGCAATGGAGTATGGGATGCCACCTACATTTGGATTTGGGGTTTCTGAGAGACTCTTCAGTTTTCTTGCAGGTACAAGTATTCGCGAAGCACAGCTTTTTCCGCTGATGCGTCCTAAGGATTAGAAATTCAATCCACAATAAAAGGACTCCTTCTCTGGGAGTTTTTTTATTGTGGACAACTGTGGAGTGGTGTGGGATGAGGTGGTATATACTATACATGTGGTGGGAGATAGTGGTAAACTTAGCTCACTAATGAGGATGAATCATTCGTTACCAGTAGTGAGCTAAGTTTCCAAAAAATGTTGATCGGCGAATATCTACACACTATCGATACTAAGAAACGCCTCTCGCTTCCGAGCAAGTGGCGAAAAGAACTTGGTAAGAAGCTTGTGGTGACGCGCGGACTCGACAATTGTTTGTTTATTTATCCGCAAAAAGAGTGGCATAAGATCACAGAGAAGATTGGTCAGTTGCCACTCGGTCAGGCGGGTACAAGAGGATTCAATCGATTCTTCCTTTCGGGAGCGGTTGAAGTGGAGGTAGACAACGTGGGACGTATTCTTGTCCCCGATTTTCTCAAGGAATTCGCAGGATTAACTGGAAAAGTTGCTCTTGCAGGAATCCATGATCGTGTAGAAATTTGGGACGAAAAGAAATGGACTACGTACAAGAAGCAGATTGAAGGGCAGGCTGATGCTTTGGCCGAAAAGCTCGGTGAAATAGGCGTCTTGTGATCTATTTTCAGCGCTCTCCAGTGTTGCAACATCGATTTTTTCAGCACTTTAGAAAAACTAAAGCTTTCTCAAAAATCTCGTTGCGTCTTGGATTGCATCTGAAAAGTAAATCACAATAGATGAAATGCATATGGAGCAGCATATAACAGTCATGAAAGAAGCTGCGGTCGAGGCACTCGGTCTCAATCCATCATCAGTTGTGGTTGATGCAACTCTAGGGAGTGCAGGACATTCACTTGCCATACTCGAAACGCTTGATCAAGAAGGAATGCTTATAGCTCTCGACGCTGACAGTACGGCAGTCGAGTCAGCGAAAGAAAAACTCTCCGGAGCAGCACAAATCCACTTGATCGTAGAGAACTTTCGAAACATTGGTAGTGCACTCGATACGCTTGAAGTCGAGAAAGTCGATGCGGTACTCGCAGATCTTGGTTGGCGCATGGAACAGTTCTCGGGGAGTGGAAAAGGATTTTCTTTCCGCATCGACGAACCGCTCTTGATGACCTACGGAGATCCAAAAGGGTATCCATTTACCGCTCGCGATATTGTGAACGATTGGCAACAGAAAGATATTGCCAATGTTCTAAAAGGATACGGTGAGGAGAAGTTTTCGGGGCGTATTGCCCGAACCATCGTAGAAGCAAGAGAAGTTGAGGAAATAAAGACCTCGCTCCAGCTTGCGCACATTATTGAGTCTGCAGTTCCGTCCTTTTACAAACTGGGTAAGATTCATCCCGCGACACGTACGTTTCAAGCGCTCCGTATTGCAGTGAATGATGAGCTGGACGCACTTGCGCAGTTTATCAATCAGTCGGTACCGCGTCTTGCACAGGATGGGCGCCTCGCCATCATCACATTTCACAGTATTGAAGACAGGATTGTGAAGCGCGCATTCAGACAACTTGCAAAAGATGGGGAAGGAGATGTTCTAACTAAAAAACCAATCGTACCAACAGATGAGGAGTGTGCGGAAAATCCTCGCGCTCGAAGTGCAAAACTTCGCATTTTTCAGAAAACAATATAAAAAATCCATGACTACACAACGAACACGAGGCATACTATGCGCACAGGAACGAAAGTGGGTACTTTCATTACTTGCGGTATTGGCTGCGGTGTTTGTACTTTATATATATTTTGTAACGTCGTCAGTCGTACAGGTCGTGATGCGCCAAGAGTTGGACAAAGAGATAACAGAGACCAAGGCAAACATCAGTGAATTAGAGGTGGCATACATGAATGCGCAACATATGGTGAGTGCTGAGATTGCTTCACGTGAGGGATATGTAGAGGTTGAAAAGAAGGTGTACATTGATCGCGCGCCTGACACATTGGTGCTTACATTTCAGAGATGATGTAAGTTTCCACATAGGGGTAACAAACTGTTACCTTTTCTAGTATTGTTTCTGTAATGAGAACAAAGGCTGTATTTCGAATTCGTCTAATCACTGGAGTTGTATTACTACTCTCACTTGTCCTTATTGTACGTCTTTACGATATACAGATTCGAAAGGGTAAAGAGTATCAAGCGCGGGCAGAAGAGCAGTACGTGCATACCGTAGAAGATCTCTTTGATCGAGGAGATATTTATTTCACCCCTAAGACAGGGGAGTCGTTTGCTGCAGCATCAATGCAGCCAGGGTATGTGCTCGCTATTAATCCTACCTACATTGATGACGCTGAGGCAGTCTACAGTGCCCTCTCAGGAGTTGTTGAAGTTGACCATAATGACTTTATAGAGAGAGCAGACAAGAAAGATAAAGTGTATCAAGAGATACTGCCACGACTCACGGAATCCGAGGCCGACGCAATTGAGGCACTCGATCTTTCGGGTGTGCAGATGTATCGCACACAGTGGCGTTCATATGGTGGTAATGATTTAGCAGCACGTACTATTGGTTTTGTTGGTTATGATGGAGATGATATTGTCGGCATCTATGGATTAGAACGTTATTACGACGACGTGCTTTCTCGTCGTAATAAGCGCCTGTCGGTCAATTTCTTTGCAGAGATATTTGGAAACCTCGGTGATGTTGTTTCCAATACAAAACAAAAGCGCGAAGGGGATGTGGTCACTTCTATCGAACCGACCGTTGCACAAATGCTCGATAGAACACTAAAAAAGACAAATAACGAATGGCATAGTGATACCACAGGAGGTATTATCATCAACCCTAAGACTGGGGAGGTGTATGCGCTTAATGTCGTCCCAACATTTAACTTAAATGATCGCAGTGGTGTGGCCATTAGTGATTTTGGTAACCCGCTTATTGAAAGTGTGTATGAAATGGGTTCTATCATTAAGCCACTGACAATGGCAGCGGGTATTGATAGAGGTGCGGTGACTCCATATTCAACGTATTTTGATCCTGGTTGTGTCGAACTCAACGAGTTTACTTTCTGTAACTACGATGGTCGTGGTCGCGGAACAGTGTCTATGCAGGAGGTACTCAATCAGTCACTCAATACTGGTGTTGCGTATGTAGTTGAAACGATGGGTAAAGAAAATTTTCGTGATTATTTTTTACAGCTCAAACTTGGTAGTGAGACAGGTATTGACTTACCGGGAGAGGTACACGGACTCATTGATAACTTGCAGAGTCCGCGCGATATCGAGTATGCAACCGCATCTTTTGGACAGGGTATCGCGATGACTCCAATTGAGACTGTACGAGCGCTGAGCGCGCTGGCAAACGGTGGTACGCTTATTACGCCACATCTTGCAAGAGAGATACATTATGAAGACGGTGAGGCGCATGAGGTGGGGTTTCCACCTGGCGCGCGAGTGTTCAAGGAGGAAACCAGTGAAGCAATTACACGCATGCTCGTTACCGTTGTTGACGATGCTCTCGCGGGTGGTACGGTTGCACTCGATCATTATGCTGTTGCCGCAAAGACAGGCACCGCACAGATTGCCGATCCTGAAAATGGCGGGTATTATGATGATCGGTACCTCCATTCATTTTTTGGCTATTTTCCTGCTTATGACCCAGAATTTCTCGTTTTCCTGTATACTGTTGAGCCAAAAGGGGTGCGGTACGCATCAGAGACCCTCACGAAGCCTTTTTTTGAACTGACAAAATTTCTCATAAATTATTACGATATTCCCCCTGATAGATAGTCATACATATGAAATCATTTTTTAAGAAAGTCATTGTTAAAATACTCACCCTCGAAGCGAAGATGTTGCTTCGACGTACACGACCGACCATCATCGCGGTGACGGGGAACATCGGGAAAACTTCGGTAAAGGATGCTATATACACAGTGCTTCGGGGAAACATGCATGCGCGAAAGAGTGAAAAGAGTTTTAATTCTGAAATTGGGGTACCGCTCTCTGTGCTCGGTCTACAGAACGCGTGGAGCAACCCAATCGGTTGGACAAAGAACATCATCGATGGATTCATCATCGCACTCTTCCCAGGAAAATACCCAAAAGTACTAATTCTTGAAATGGGGGTCGATCGTCCGGGTGACATGGCCCAATTAACCGAATGGATAAAGCCGGATGTGATAGTGCTCACGCGGCTTCCTGATGTTCCAGTACATGTTGAGTTCTTTGCTTCGCCCGAGGCAGTGATTGCGGAGAAATTAAAACTTGTTGAAGCACTCAAGCCTGACGGTGTGCTTGTATTTAATAATGATGATGAGCGGGTTGTAGAAGTAGCACGGGGCCTCCGACAAAAATCTATCGGATACAGTCGCTACTCGCTTTCTCCCTTTACCGGTTCTGCGGATAAAATTGTGTATCAAGACGGTAAGGCTATTGGCTTTGAGTTTATCTTGACTCACGAGAATGAATCGACGCTAATGCGTATGAAAGGCTCTCTTGGTGTGCAACATGTCTACAACTACGCGGCAGCGACAGCGGTCGGCTCAATTTTTGATATAGGTATCAAGGAAGCTGCGGAAGCGCTTCGTGATCATCTTCCGCCACCAGGGAGGATGCGATTGATTGAAGGACTTAAAGATACGTTGATTCTTGATGATACATACAATTCTTCACCAACGGCCTGTGAGCGCTCACTCCAGACGTTAAAGGAGTTAAAAGGTGTCCGTAGGAGGATTGCGGTACTCGGAGACATGCTTGAGCTTGGGCAGTACTCTATTCAAGAGCATGAGCGTGTTGGTGAACAAGTCGCAGAATCTGCAGATATACTTTTGACGCTCGGTGTACGCGCTCGCGGCATTGCTACAGGAGCACTCGCTCATGGTATGAGCGAGAAAAATATCTTCCAATACGATGATGTGCAAAGGGCAGGGAAGGAGCTTGAAGAAATGCTTCAGCCGGGGGACGCAATTTTAGTGAAAGGATCACAGAGTATCCGCGGGGAGCGTGTTGTGGAGGAGGTTATGGAGGAGCCAGAGAGGGCTTCCGAACTTTTAGTACGCCAATCCCCGATGTGGAAAAATCGCTAAAATCAGCACATCTGCGTCGTTATGGGCGCCCAAAGATTTTCTTCGCCGTATAGCAAAATACGCCTCCAAAAATCTTCTGCCCATGCCTCGCATCTGCACTAATTTTAGCGATTTTTATTGAGTTTTGTTCTTAATACACAACTTATTTTCGGCAAGGGAATATTGACTCTTGATTACAAATATGTTTTAATTTATTCTGAAAAAGTCCTCGGGGAGGACTTGTTAGAAAAGAAGGGAGAATGCAATGAATTTTATTGTGTATTCGTGGCCGTTCTGGATGGCTATGATTATCGCAAGTTTGTTTCTCGTGAGAGAGGGTGTCGGTCGGTGGACTCGACGCGTCGAAAGTGTGCGAGGTGATTCAAAATATTCGTACATGAAACCGCTAAACATCCAGTTCCCGACATGGGTGCTGATTGTCGGATTCATTGCATTTCTCTCGGTCACGATGTTGATCGTGTCGATTGTCTTCAATCTGGCACCCTATTTTTTGAGATAGGATAGGGTTGAGCGGACAGACCCAGTCCTCCCCGACAACAGAATAGCCGCCCGGCTCACCCCGGACGGCTATCTTCTTTTCTGCTTTTGAATATTTAAGTGGATTCTGGTAGGCTGAGTTTGGAGCACAGTGGCAACAGGGAGATAGGCAATGCATCCGTGGCATACATCCATCTCAGCGTTCCTCTTGGCGGTTATGGTTGCAGGACAGTCTCTTGCACATACCACCGGTCTCGCGTGGGTACCGACGGTCTGTTCCTCAAAGGTACGTCAGTTTGAGGAGCAACTGGCCATTCTGCGGGCTTACCCTGAGTCAGAGATGGCAACAATGGAGGAAGTGAGGGTCTTCCATGGTGCAGATGGCCAGCTGATATCCCAGACGGTCACGGTCTACGCGTCCGTTCGAGAGCTAAAGGAACGTCTGCGTCAGGCGTTCTGGAGTGTCCGCATGGAAGAGTGCGGAATACCTTCTGCCAGCGTCACACTTAATAACGGGAGGGGAAGATGAGAAGGTTGAGGAAGGGTCTGCAGCCGAGACCTCCATGCCTACGGCGGACAGATCAAAAGAAGAAGGTCGTCATCTTTTTAAGGGCAAGGAGAGAATGTGCCCGTCGGCGACTGACGACAAGATGAAATTTCGCAATGGTGGCGAGGAGAGAAAAAACTAGATTTCTCTCCTCGCCACCGCGGAATTTTTTGTTGTTTGGTGATGAAACTTCTGACGAAGTTTCAATTTATGACCCCACGGGGAATGATCCTGACGGTTTCTAAACTCACTACGTTCGTTAAGAACCGCGGGACACACCTCACTTGTGGCAGAGCCACATCGCTCCGGCGGTTCGATTCCCACACAAAGTGCGCAGGCACTTTGTGTGATCGTTACGGGGACCGGCTACGCCTTATCGATCCTTACAGGATCAGTACAGGTTGTCACGATTTCAGTTCATGCTTCCTGAAGTCGTAGGCAACCTTTTCGATTCCCACGTAAACAGTCTCCCAGACTGCTTACTCGTAGGGTCAATACGCAAAATACCGCTCAAATGAGCGGTATTTTGCTTCATGACCCTACGGGGAATCGAACCCCGATTTCCAGGATGAGAACCTGATGTCCTAGCCGTTAGACGATAGGGCCAAAAATGCACGGGGTGCATTTTGGTTGAATGTAATACACAACCAAACTATCACGTACGTTCTCTGTTTTTGTGCGTGATAGTGCGCCTAGTTATACCAGAAATATGGTCTTTATTCAAAAAGGCCGTCACACGATACGACTGAATTAATGACGTCATTAATTCAGTCGGTCTGTGGTAGCATTTAGGGTATATGTCACGAAGAGATTTAGAGGATAGAAATATCCGTAAAATATCAAAATCTGGTAACGGGAGTATGTATGTCACGCTTCCAATTGAATTTGTGCGCGAGCTCAAATGGCGGGAGCGACAGCGCGTCACGGTCACTAAACGTGGAAAGGAATTGATAATTAGAGATTACGATCCAAAGAATAAATGACGCAACGAGTGATGCGCTGGAAGAAAGCATGCCCAGCCCTTTCTTTAGATAGTGCTGGGGTGGTGGTAGAAAAAAGAGGGAAGGATCTCGTCATCAAGGATTGGAAAAAGTAGCTCAAAGGTGTGTGGCTAAGAAAAAGAAGTACAAAGTAACGTCAAAAGTGAGACGTTGGTGTGGTGAGATGTCCGCGTGCCCCCACACCTATATTTCCACATCGAATAAAGTTCGCGTGCGCCATGCATACAGTGGAAATATTAGTGTGGGGGCGTGGCTACTCTTTGTTTTGAAAGAAGGTATACTGGAAATATGAAAATAACCCTTATATTGGTAGTGGTGTTTTTGGCAGGACTTTTGCTCTATGGTGTTATGATCCTCAACCCACCATCTGGAGTAAACTCATTCCCACAATACGATACTGCAGGAGAGACCAGCAATGAAAGTTCCGATACGGCTGTGTATGGGAAGACAGTCGATTTAAGTGGTCAGGGTCTCACGAAGGTTCCTAACTCAGTATTTAATGGTCGCACTACGGAGGTGCTTAATCTTTCAAACAACAATCTAGAGGGATCGCTACAGGCAGAAGTACGCAATTTCTCAAATCTTCGTGTCCTCAATCTTTCAAACAATAACTTTACCGGGGTTCCTGCAGAAGTGGGACAACTCTCGAGGTTGGAAGTTCTTGACCTTTCGAATAACCCTATAACGGGACTTCCAAATGAAATTGGAAATCTAAGAAATCTCAAAATACTTGATCTTCGAGGAACAGACTATTCGTCAAAAGACCTTGAAGTTATCAAACAGGAATTGTCAGCAAGTGTGGATATACTCGTAGACTGAAAATGATGTTGTGGGATTGTGCCTGGAACGGCTGCTGTGCAAAATTGAGTATTCAAGAAAATTAGCTTGCTATACTTTGAACAATTATCCCTAGGGACATACGACCGATGAAAATAATTTGATACATGTACAAGTAGAGGTAAGACATTAAAAAATAAACCCAACAGTATGGCTAAAGGAATGGATCGAAAGAAAGAAAAAAAGAAACCAAAGAAAGGAAAGGTGACGAAATAGGGTTTTTAGCTCTTGGGCACTCGTGTATTCTCGACTCTTCCTATTCTAATTTTATGTGGTATAGTCTGTCTCAGAAAGGAGACGATCATGAACAATACGGACACGTCAGCGTTTCTCAAGTGCGCGATTGGATTGTATTGGCGCAAAGCCGATGTGTCCTTTTGGGCACTCCCGGATGTTGGGGCAATGGAGTGGAAAAACCTCTCGATGTGTCCCCTTTCGGAGACGCCCCTCTCCCTTCTCGGAGAGTTCGATTGCAACGTGGGGCTGACTCTTGGCAGTCTTGTCACACGCTTGCGGTTGACCTCTGAGGAGGTACGAATGCTCGTCGAAGAAGGAGAGTACGATGGGAGTCTCTCCGGCGCCGACGTAGCGGTGCGTCTGCATATACTTCGTCGCCGACGTCTGCGCGGAGAAATTGCATCGCTTCTGGCGGTATTTATCTGCCGAAGCGGTCGGAGCCTCCGACGGGCCTACGATAAACGTCGGAGGCAAAGCTCCCTGCGCTGACTCCACTGACAAAGTGACAAAGAAAGAATAGGGCTCGCGAGGAAACTTGCGAGCCCTTCGTGTTTTGTATACAGATATTAAGAAATGGTGTGCGTGATACAATAGCTCTCTATGACTCAAGCAGCAGCTCTCGAAATACTGAAAACGGGGGGAAATATCTTCCTTACGGGAGAGCCGGGGGCAGGGAAGACCTACGTACTTAATCAGTACATTGAGTGGCTTGAAGACTGCTCCGTGAACGTCGCTGTCACAGCTTCTACAGGAATTGCCGCGACGCACATTGGCGGTATGACGATACATGCGTGGAGTGGTATTGGCGCGCGCGATGAACTCACCGCGTACGATCTTGAGCATATTACTGAAAAAGAAAAAGTTTCAAAGCGAATTAAAAGTGCACACGTCTTAGTTATTGACGAGGTATCGATGCTTGATGGAAGATTGCTCGACATGATTGAACGTGTATGTCGGGCTGTGCGTATGAGGGAAGAACCGTTTGGAGGGCTTCAGGTTATTCTTGTGGGAGACTTTTTCCAATTGCCACCGATTGCAGGGCGTGGTGAAATGCCTCGTTTTGCATTTGAATCAAACTCTTGGGCGAGTGGGCGTTTTCTCACGTGCTATATCACTGAACAATACCGTCATGAGGATGAGATGCTTCTTGCACTCCTTTCTTCAATTCGGAAGGGGGAAGTCGAGGAGGAGCATTACACGCTACTCGGAGAGCAGACGGAGATTGAGTTTGAAAACATCGAGCCAACACGTCTCTTTACGCACAACAAGGATGTTGATGTAATGAATGCCGGAAAACTCAGAGAACTTACAGGCTCAAGTATCAAATTTAATATGGACAGTCGTGGTTCAAAAGCAGTGGTGGAGGGGCTTAAGAAGAACTGTCTCTCGCCAGAGCTTTTGGAGCTCAGACCCGAAGCGATGGTCATGTGTACAAAAAATAACTTTGAAGTTGGCTATGTGAACGGTACTCTCGGACGTGTGGTGCGTTTTGATCCAGACGATGGTTACCCGGTTATCGAAACGAGTGATGGAAGGGAGCTTACCATTGCGCCAGCATCGTGGATGGTTGAGGAGAATGGCAAACCGGTCGCAGAGATTACACAGATACCACTTCGACTCGCGTGGGCCATTACCGTACATAAAAGTCAGGGAATGTCACTCGACGCAGCCGAGATTGATCTCCGAAATGCGTTTACCTACGGTCAAGGGTATGTTGCGCTTTCACGTGTACGGACGCTTGCAGGGATGAAAGTCCTCGGTCTCAATAACAATGCATTGACCGTCGACCCTAAGATTATCGGTATGGACGCACGATTCCATGCGGAGTCTGAAGAGGCGGAGGAGGTGTTTGAAGGAATGGACGAAGCAGATAGAGTAAAAATGCAAGAGAATTTTGTGAATGCATGTGGAGGGAAGATCCCAAAAGAAGGTGAGGAGCGCGTTGTCCGCGAGCGTGGTGCGCGTTTAAAAAAGGAGAGTACTCTTGAGGTGACAAAGGAGTTGGTACTCAAGGGTATGTCTGTTCGTGATATTGCAAAAGAGCGTAAAATGGCGCTCTCAACCATTTGGGGCCACATTGAGAAACTTGCACACGAGCACGTGCTTTCGCGTGCACAGCTGATTACACTCATCCCGCAGGACATAGAATGGGCGACTGTGTATGCAGAGTTAAAGATTGCAATGGAGGAGCATGGTACAGAAAAACTGAAGCCAATCTTTGAAGCGTGTGGAGAGAAACATGATTATGACGTTGTCCGTCTTGGGAGACTGTTTTATACAGAATCAAGTGTGCAATAATATATACGTATGAAAATTCTTTTTTACATTGTTATCTTTTTTGCATTTATCAGTGCTTTGTATCTTACATACAAAGGCTATGACTATGTTATTGATAGTGGACCGACCGCATGCACCATGGAGGCAATGATGTGCCCTGATGGCACGACAGTGGGCCGTACTGGACCGAATTGTTCTTTTGCAGAGTGCCCGACACCTCCAGAAGATATTCCAGATACACCTGAAGATATCCTTGCACATATTGAATCGAAAGCAGAGTTCATTCGAGTGGATACTCCAGAGCCCTATGAGCTCGTTGAAAGTCCGGTGACTATTTCCGGAGAGGCGCGTGGATACTGGTTTTTTGAGGCCTCTTTCCCGGTAGTGCTTGTAGATTGGGATGGAGAAATTATTGCTGAGGGCATTGCAACTGCAGGTGGCGATTGGATGACGGAGGAATTTGTGCCATTTACCGCAACACTGAGTTTTGAAGTGCCGGAACTTGGTGTAGACGGGACACTCATTTTCAAAAAAGATAATCCGTCAGGGTTACCTGAGAATGATGATGCACTTGAAATACCCGTACAGTATGCAGAAGAAGATTTACAGGTAATCTAAGTAAAGCGTTCATCAATGTTTCGAAGACGACGCAGACGGAAAGCGAGTGTACCTTCGGGTCATTATCTTGCTCACAAAGAACTTGCACGAGAGATTATTACTGCACGTGTAGCGTATTGGAATCAAAAGTATGATTTTTCGTATGAACGTATCGCGATACGTAATCAGCGTAGATGCTGGGGAAGTTGTTCAGCAAAAAAGAATCTCAATTTCAACTATAAATTAATTTTCTTGCCCGAATTACTCATGGACTACGTTATTGTGCACGAACTCTGCCATTTGGCGGAACTCAATCACTCTAAACATTTTTGGTCTCATGTTGCGCGAGTGTTGCCAGAATACAGCATACATCGGGCGCATCTCCGAAGGATTACACATGTGCCCGCACAAGGTTTTCCGAGTAGTGTAGCGGGCGCACATTTTCGTCAGAAAACAGAGGCGGAGCTACGTTATAATAGAGAACATGTTTGAGGTCGCACTCTGGGGAGTATTTCTTGCGGTAGCACTTTTCGTACTTGTACGTGGTGCTGATCTTTTTGTAACCGGAGCAAAACAAATGGGGCTTGCACTCGGCATGTCCAAGTTTGCGATTGGAGTATTAATTGTCGGTTTCGGAACCTCTCTTCCGGAGCTCGCATCTTCTATTGCGGCGGTGATGAGAGGGGCTACGGAGATTGTGATAGCGAATGCCGTAGGTTCGAACATTACCAATATTCTGCTCGTTGTGGGTATACTCGGAACGCTTGCTGGACGGATTGTCATTAAGCGTGATCTTATTAAGACGGAGCTTCCTATTTTCTTCATTGCGACAGCCCATTTCCTCATGGTCGTCTCTGACAAAGTCATTGATCGTGTTGAGTCCGTGTTACTTCTCGGCACATTCGCCGCATATCTTTGGTACCTTTTTCATGAGGCTCGGACAGAAGATAAGGTTGAACTTGAAAGTCAGGGGAGGCGTCCACGTCTCGAGTATAAGTCAGTAGTATTTATCGCACTTGGACTTGTTGCAGTACTTGTCGGCGCTAAGTACTCTGTCGATATGGTTATAAATATCGCAACATTCTTTTCCGTACCAGTCGCGCTTATATCAATTGCGGCAATTGCGATAGGAACGTCACTTCCTGAACTTTCCGTTTCATTGCGCGCGCTTAAAACAAACGAAACAGAGCTCGCCATTGGTAACATCTTTGGATCCAATGCATTCAACATACTCGTCGTCATTGGTGTTTCAGCATTTATTACACCACTCTCTGCAGACGCGGTCGTCATGCAGCTGGGAGTGCCAATTCTCCTTGCGTCCTCTGCTATTTTCTTTGTGAACGGACTCGCACGACAGATTATGCGTTGGGAAGGAATGATGCTACTCCTATTCTTTGCATTCTTTCTCGTCAAACTTACTGAATTTTGTGTCCAGTGTTTGGCCGCAGTGTAATTCCTTTGACTGTATGGAAGACAATATTCTACTTGTGGACAAGCCGGCAGGAATCACATCCTTTGACGTAATCCGTAGGTTACGCAGAGAAATGGGGGTTCGGAAAATGGGTCATGCGGGAACACTCGACCCGCTTGCATCGGGCCTTATGATTGTTGGTGTCGGAGAGGGGACAAAAAAACTTTCAGAGTACATAAAGCTTCCTAAAGAGTATGTGGCCGAAATCTTGGTGGGTGAGCGAAGAAGTACTGGAGATATGGAAGGAGAGGTTTTGGCAGAAAAAGAAGTAGATGGGCTGGAAGAAGATACAATTTTGGAGACGCTCACAAGTATGCTCGGAACACGTACGCTTCCTGTCTCAGCGTACTCTGCAATTAAAAAAGATGGTGTGCCGTTTTATAAGCGAGCGCGCAAAGCTGAGCGAGAAGGAAAAGAGGTTGAGGATTTACCTGTGCGAGACATGGAGGTGATGGAGGTGGAGTATCTTGGACACAAATGCCAGGATGGACGGTGTGTTGTGAAGGTCAGATTTCGTGTGGGAAGTGGGACATATATCCGCTCGCTCGCTGAAGAGTTTGGAAAGCGATTGGACTACCCAGCAACGCTTAAGAACTTACGCAGAACAAAAGTGGGGGAGTTTGATATTAAAGACGCTCGTACATTGTAAATAGTAATTTTAAGTCAGACGTGCATGTCTCATATACGTATTATGTATTTGATTTAGACACAAATACTCTGCTTTCAATTTATGCGATGATCAACGACCGTTCATTATTACATAAATCGTATGTATATCAGATGTACGAAATGTAGAGCAAGAGGTTGAATGCATTATGGGTAGCGGGGCTCGTGTAAGGCTTGTCTTTTATATAAATTTACTTCCATTTAGAACTAGTTTGATTGAAATTGAGTTTCTCAATTTCCTTAAGATCGTAGATTTGTGGTGAAAAAGAAAAAGCAGGGATTTATTCCTGCCTTGGTAAGTCGCGCCGGAATGCGCGACCTTAGTGATTTTAGATCGTGTCTTTTTCATCCTGAAGTGTTTTAAAAGCTTCTCTGCACTCCAGGATGTCTTTGACCGCGGTCTTCGCTAGTTCTTGTTTTTTTCTAGACCACTGCATTCGGAGGTTTTTGAGTACCATACTCACCGCTTTTGCGACAGTAAGTGCTTTGTCCTCATCCATGCGCATGACTGCTAGTCGTGCGATTTCTGATGGTTGGTACATATCATTTCCCCATGCCTGAGCAACTTCTCTATCTGTATGGACTGTATGACAAGATGTGCATTAGGTCAACAGAAAGCACCAGGATGCTTCGCATCCTGGTGCTTTCTGTTGAAATATATCTATTAAAACAGGCTCTCTACAGCTTTCTTTACATCGCCACCATCTGCTTTGCCGCCAAGTTCTTTCATGACTGCACCTACAAGCATTCCCATCTTAGCTTTGTCGTCGATACCGAGTTCCGCTTTTTTTGTCACGGCTACAGGACGGATGTCATCCTCACTCATCATCTGTGGGAGGTAACTCTCGAGAACAGTAAGTTCTTCTTTTTCTGGTTCTGCTAATTCGTTTCGATTTGCAGCTTCGTATTGCACGATTGATTCTTTTCGTTGTTTTGCAAGACGTTTTATAACTGAGAGTACTCCATCATCGTCAAGTGTATCTTGTGGGGTTTTACCAGTTGCTACGAGTTCATTAGTAAATGCAGTGAGCATACTACGCACGGTACGTAGTTTGACCGCGTCTTTTGCTTTTAGTGCGTCTTTGAGCTCGCTGTGAATTTTTTTGTGAAGTTCCATGATTCTCTTTGGGTTAGTGCTGTTATACTATCATTAACTATGCGTTCCTCGAAGTCTACAGAAACAACTGTGCCAAAGGAGTATAACTGGCATGCAAAAGAGGTTGAATCGGTTCTTGAAGAGCTTGGCTCGCTTTCGAACGGACTTTCATTGGAGGAGGTGGAAAAACGAAAGGCACATGTAGGACCAAATGAGTTTACACAGTCAAAGACAGTGTCTATCTTTAGAAGATTTCTTGGACAGTTTAAGAGCCCGCTCACTATCGTACTTTTGTTTGCGGCACTGGTGACTGTTGTGTTAGAAGAATTTGTTGATGCATTTGTTATTACATTTGCGCTCGGTATTGCCATTATCGTTGGAGTGATTCAGGAAGGGCGCGCATCCCGTGCGTTTGATAAACTTGCAAACTCACAAGTACACCTCGCAATCGTCTTGCGTGGCGGTAAACGCCATGAAGTACTTGCGCGCGAGCTGGTTCCGGGAGATGTGGCGATATTGCAAACGGGTATGCAGGTACCAGCAGACGTACGTCTTATTGAAGCAAAGAATTTATCTGTAAATGAAGCAGCACTTACAGGTGAATGGTTGGCAGTAAAGAAAGGTATTGTGCCAGTTGAGGTCGGTGTTTCGTTTGCAGAGCGTTCAAGCATGGCGTGGAAGGGTACGTTCGTCGCGGAGGGGTATGGTACAGGTGTGGTAGTCGCAACGGGCGACAGTACAGAAGTCGGAAGAATTGCAAAAGATCTTGCGGACGTCGAAGAACAGCAGACACCCCTACAGTGGCAAATGGCCAAGATATCACGAGTGATGTTTTTTATAATCCTTTCTCTCGTAACCGTTATTTTTGCAATCGGTGTGTTACGCGGAGAAGCACTCGAGACTATGCTGATTACCGCAATTGCGATTGCGGTTGCATCAGTGCCTGAAGGTCTCCCTGCAGCTGTCACCATCATTCTCGCTATAGGTATGGAATCATTGCTTAAACGAGGTGGCTTAGTGCGGAATCTTCTTGCAGCCGAGACACTTGGCTCAACAACATATGTGCTGACAGACAAGACAGGAACACTCACGGAAGGAAGGATGGCAATAACGAACGTTGTCTATTGTACGAAAAGTGGTTTAAGAGATATTTCAGAGATTGATAGTGGGGTCGACAAGACTTTGCGTGAAATCTTAAACGTGGCGATGTGTGCCTCAGATGCATTTGTCGAAGAAAAGAAGGCTGAGAAAGAAGGAGAAGAGGCGTACGCCGTACGGGGAGAGCCTATGGAACGAGCAATACTTGAAGCGGGGCTTTCGATTTTCATGCAGGGTGAGAGTGCTCGGACAAAACGGATTGACTACCTCTCATTCACATCGCTGAATCGTATTGCAGTTGGTCTCTGTGCGCTCGAGGATACAAATCAGCTTTGTATTAATGGTATGCCGGAATATCTACTCGAGACCGCAACATTTGTTCATACACCCGATGGGGCGATACCTATGAGTGCTGAAGAACGGAAACGTATCTCTGAGGCAATTGAGCGTCTGACGAAGGAGGGAAAGAGACTTATCGCGGTTGGGTATCGCAATGTCTCAATGAAGACTCTTCCTGAAGATGTTGAAGATATCATGAGCGGAGGATTAGTCTTTGCGGGACTTCTTGTCTTTTATGATCCTGTGCGCAAAGGGGTTGGAGAAGCAATTCAGGGTGTGCTTCATGCGGGTGCACAAGTACGCCTCGTTACAGGAGATAATGCCCAGACGGCGCTTTCAATTGCCAGAGAGGTGGGTATTGCGCGTGAACACGACGTTGCACTTACTGGAAAGGACATTGCGGCACTTACTGATGAAGAATTGTACGAGGTAATACAGACGACACGCGTGTTCGCGCGCATTCTGCCACGACAGAAATTGCGATTGGCGCAAGTGCTTCAAAAACATGGTGAGATTGTTGCGATGACTGGAGATGGTGTGAATGATGCGCCGGCACTTCAAAAAGCGAACATCGGTATTGCTCTCGGTTCGGGTACTGAGGTGGCGAAGGAGGCGTCGGACCTTGTATTGGTAAATGACACGTTTGCCACCATTTATGCTGCTATAGAAGAGGGGAGACGTATCGTACATAATTTACAAAAGATTGTTGGATATCTACTTTCTACAAGTATTTCGGAGGCGGTACTTATTGGAGTGGCACTCTTGGTTGGTGTCCCTATTCCAATTATTCCAGTACAAATACTCTGGGCAAATATCATTGAAGAGGGCTTTATGAGTGTTGCGTTCGCGTTTGAGCCGGGAGACAAAAATGCGATGCGAGAACGTCCTCATGACATTCATACCGAAGGGATTCTCTCACGCCACATGCTGTTCTTCATTGGTGTCGTGGTAAGTATCTTGAGTGTGCTGCTTCTTGGTCTCTATGCGTATTTATTAACAGTCGATCTTCCTATAGAAGAGCTTCGAAGCATTATGTTTGTGGTGGTCTCTTTGGATTCACTTTTTATTGCATTTTCATTTCGCTCGCTCACCACACCTATTTGGCGAGTGTCGTTTTGGTCAAATAAATTTTTTCTTGGCTCGTTTATAGTGAGTGTCGCTATGCTCGTACTTGCTGTGACAGTACCTTTCTTACAAAAGCTTCTCTCATATGAAGTGCTCCCGCTCGCATATCTGCTTCTTGCTGTGGGGTATGGGTTTGCTTCTATGGTGGTCATCGAGATAGCGAAGTGGCTTTTCTTTGAAAAGACAAGTGGAAAATCAGAGGCTTCAACCCCTTCTCACTGAATATGCTCTACATGGTAGAATATTCGCATGACGACTATAGAAATACTCATGGTGATTTTGGTCGGGGCTGTGCTTACAGTTGTAGTCTATAACACCTTCTTTAAGAATGCCGATAAAGAGGAGTCAAAAGACGGACTCCTTCTTTTGCAACAGCAGATGGAGCAACTTCGGCATACGCTTGACTCTCGCATGGGTGAATCGACAGAGCGAATGTATGAATCGGTAAAGACGCAGTTTTCAGAGAGTCAGCGTGCCATCAAGGATGTGAATGAGCAGATGATTAGGCATCTTACCGACGTGACAAAAGGAGTGACTGAGGCAAACGAAGCAGGGAAGCAAATTTTTACCGTTGCAGAAAGTCTAAAGGACCTCGAGAAAGTCTTGAAGCACCAAAAGCAGAGAGGAAACCTCGGCGAGGCTTCTCTGCAACTTATTCTTGAGAACATGCTTCCGCCGACTGCGTATAAGTTACAGTATCAATTTGAGGGAGGAGAGACAGTGGATGCGGTCATTATCACACCCGACGGCATGATTCCACTTGATGCAAAATTTTCTCTCGATAACTATCGCAGGCTGGTCGATGAGACCGATGAAGTTCGAAGAGAAGAGTTAGAAAAAGAGTTTAAAAATGATCTCAAAAAGCGCATCGACGAAACCGCAAAATACATTAGGCCAAAAGATGGAACGTTGCCATTCGCATTTATGTATATCCCTGCTGAGGCAATCTATTACGACTTACTTATCAATGAGGTTGGTTCTGTGAAGGTGAATACTCGCTCACTCATTGATTATGCGTATAAAGACAAGAACGTCATTATTGTCTCGCCGACGACGTTTGCCGCGTATTTACAGACCGTTCTCTATGGATTTAAGGCGTTTAAGATAGAGGAACAAGCAAAGGATATACAAAAAAATGTAGAGATGTTGACGCGCCATATGAACGCATACGGAGAATACTTCAATAAGGTGGGGAATTCACTTTCAACGACAGTAAATCACTACAATGCTGCGCAAAAAGAGTTGGGAAAGGTAGATAAAGATGTAACAAGGATTACCGGACAATCGATGGATGTTGAGCAGTTGACGCTTGAAAAGCCTACTCGGGAAGATGACTGATTAAATATTAAATCAAAATGAGCCGGCCCGGAGGGGTCGGCTCACCAATTGTCGTCACGTCACCGTCTCCTCTTTGAGAAGGCCAGCTTCAAGAGCGCGACGGAAACAAGAATCGCTATGAGTGTCACGATGGCAATATTGAGAAGGTGCAAGAGCGTGTGTTCACTGCTTCCCAACATCCTCCATCTTGTTACTGGCGTAACAAGGACGAGGCCTGTGATGGCGAAGGAGACGGCAACATAGGACATATTTTCCCGCAACCTTTTCTCACGTCTCCCTTCGTGTTCGGAAATAAACCAGACCGTAAACACCAAGACGGCCGTTAGTCCTGCGCAGGCGAGTGCCATCGCCCCAGTGACAATGGATAAAAAAGTGTCCATAGCTTCACCTTTCGGGTCACTGTTTTTTTCGGAACTTTCCCGGGCAATATAGCATAAACCTTGCGTTTTTGCCCGTTATCTTGTAGAATCGGCGCACTATGGCTACAAAGACGGCAACAGCAGAAAACAAGGAATTCGCGGTTATTGAGACCGGTGGCAAGCAGTACATTGTCTCAGTAGGTGACGTTGTGGATGTTGAGCTTCTTGGTGGTGATCTCAAAGAGGGGGACAAGGTAGAGTTCGATAAGGTGCTTCTTGTTGATGATGGAAAGGATTCGACAATAGGTACTCCTTACATCAAGGGTGCGACAGTGAAGGCGACATTTCAGGAAGAAAAGAAAGGGAAGAAGTTGACAATAATTCGTTACAAAGCAAAGAGCAATCGGGATCGAAAGATAGGTCATCGTCAGCACTACGCTCGCGTGAAGATAGAATCTTTTTAAATTTTATATAAAAACGAACAAAAAACTCCCGTAGGGGGAGTTTTTTGTTGTGCGACTGTAAAAATGGTATCGAAAGACATACAGAATGCTTTATAAATTTATAGTATGATATCACGTGATATCATACTATAGGTTGTTTCAGCTTTTCTCCTTTGGAATCAGGTATTAAAATCAGTTTCTTAAAATAGGAAAGGGCTCGGGGATGCGTGATGGTCTACACATTTCTCCCCGAGCCCTGTTCTGGTCGCCGTCAGGCGGCAACTAGACGAATTTTATTGTATTCTATCTCGTATTGGCGCCGAAGTGTTTTGGGGAGCTTCCCCTGCCATTCGAGCGCGAATACGATGTATTCGTAGAGTCGCATCTCTTCGACTCGGAGACTCCTCATTGAAGATTCCATACATTTCCGCGCATCAAGCACGGACATGTCGGGATAGAGGTGTGCTCTTACGCAAAGCACGAAGAGTTCTACGAATTCACTTGGTACTGGTTTTGTCATTACGTCCCTCGTTGATATGGTGGGGACGCCTCCCTGTAGAGTTGGAACTTTTTCGTTAAAAATTATATAGTGAAATACTATAATAGTCAACTAATGCCGATTCTGGAGCGCGTTTTTGATAGTTTCAGGGTCAGCGTATTCGAGCTCTGAGCCAGTGGAGAGTCCGCGACCGAGTTGGGAGACTTTGATTTTTTGTTTCTCGATAACGTCTTTAAGGATTGATTCAACAAAGCGCGCGGTATTTTCACCATCTGGATTCACTGAAAAGGCGAGTACAATTTCTTCAAGATGGTCATTGGTGGTAACTACTCGTTTGAGCGCTCCTGCATTCAGCTTTTTATCATCCTCAGCATTGAGAAGGGGAACTGTTCCGCCTAGTACAAAGTAGTGCCCGTCGTAGGTACCAGATCGTTCAATCGCTTGAATGTCTGAGTCACGCTCGACGACCATGAGTTTTGTATCATCTCGTCTTGAATCAGTGCAGATGGAGCATGTGTCACCACCACCATTTTTTGAAAAAAATCGAAAACACTGATTGCACTGCGAAACATTTGTTTTAATGTTGGCGATGAGTTCTGAGAGTTCATTTACGGACGCCTCCTCTTCTGTCAGAAGGTGGTGTGCAAAACGCTTCGCTTGGCGTGAGCCAATACCAGGGAAACGTTCAAAATGCTGTATAAGTTTTTCGAGTGAGGTCATGTGTTTCTATGGTGATGTTAAAAATCATCAGAATCATTGTGTGTACCCGCTTCCATGCCAGCATGTTGAGTATCGAGTGAAAGAAAGCGTACGTGTTTCTCATCAAAGTAGAGTTCTGCTTTTCCGACAGGGCCGTTACGATGTTTTTCTACAAGAATTTCTGCAATGTTTGGACGGTCGGACTCTTGATCTTTGTTCATCTTATCTTCGCGATGGATGAACATCACAACGTCAGCATCCTGCTCGATAGAACCAGAGTCACGAAGGTCAGAGAGACGAGGTTTGCCACCTCGTTGTTCAACTGCGCGCGAGAGCTGGGAGAGGGCGAGTACTGGAACATCGAGTTCGCGTGCAAGAATTTTAAGTGAGCGGGATATCTCAGTTACTTGTTGTACGAGTGAATCACTTGAGCGTGTTGATGTTGGACTCATGAGCTGGAGGTAATCGACAATGAGAAGGTCGAGACCATTTTCATTCTTAAGACGTCGTGCAGAAGAACGCATTTTCAGGATGTTATTGCCTGGCTGATCATCAATGTGTATTGGTGCTTCAGAGAGCCGTGCCATGGCACTTTGAACTGCATCATATTCTTGATCGTTTGAGAGTTTTCCAGTACGGAGTTTCCATGAATCCACTTGTGCTTCCGCTGCAAGCATGCGGTCGACAAGTTGTTGGTCACTCATCTCGAGAGAGAATATACCGACGGACTTTCCAGATTGGACTGCTGCATTTCGCGCGATGTCGAGCGCGAGTGTCGTCTTACCCATGGAAGGCCGGGCTGCAAGGATGATGAGGTCGGATTTCTGTAGACCTGAGAGAAAATCATCAAGGCCTTTAAAACCTGTCGGAATACCACGATGTACTGTGCCACCTGAATTGAGGTGCTCAAAACGATCCCACGCTTCGGTAAGTGATGAACTGATAGGTGTGAATTTTTGAGTAGTTGGTGCGTTGGTAACTTGGAATACCTTCTTTTCCGCAGTGTCCATGGCTTCCTCAATGTTTTCAGGGTCAGAATAACCGAGTTCTGCGATGTCGTCTGCAGCACTTATGAGTCCTCGCAGAATTGATTTACTCTGTACGAGTTCCGCATAGTAAAGAGCGTTACCGGCTGCTGGGACATTTTCTACGAGTTCGGTAATATAGCTTGCACCGCCAACGCGGTCTAAAAAGCCACGATCTTTTAGTTTTGTGGTGAGTGAAAGGATGTCGATTGGATCACCCTTAGAAAAGATGTCGAGTGCAGCGCGGAAAATCTCTCTGTGCTTGTCTGCGTAAAAGCTTTCAGGGTACACAGTCACTGAGACGTCGTGCATTGCTTCTGGTTTCAGAATGATTGCACCGATGAGTGCCCGCTCCGCGTCGAGATTTTGCGGCGGTGTACGCAGTAGGCGACTCGGCGTGCCTTCTGATGTCTGCTGACGGGTGTCTGCCATTTGATGATTTTACCACGATTCAAAGCGTGCTGTTTTTTACAGCATATGCACAAAAATGGGGAAGAGTGGTGGATAAGAAATGGACAGAATATCAGGCTTTTGTGACACGTACTCCGCGCGCACTATCCTCGACCGCATAGCCCTTGAGGTTGATTGCTTCACGAAAATGGTCTGCTTCCTCCCAGTTTTTTGCATTACGTGCCTCTTCTCGCTGGTCTATGAGTAATTGGATTTCTTCAGGTATATTTTCAGCGTCCACAATGCCGAGTGATCGTTGACCAACTTCTTGATTGTCACTCAGACCGAGCGCAAGGATTGTGTCCATATGTTTGAGCGTTGCGACTTTGTCACTAGGCGAGAGGGAAGTATCTTTCACTACTTCGAAGAGAAGTGTAACCGCTTTTGGCGTATCAAGATCATCATTCATTGCGGTTATAAACTGTTGTTGGTACTGAGTGGAGACAGTTCCGACAGGCATATCCTTGTACTCTTCAAATATATGTCGCTTAAGGCGGTAGAGTGCTTGCTTTGCCCCATCGAGCGCTTCGAAGGTGAAGTTTCTCTGTGAGCGATAGTGGCCTGAAAGAAGCCAGTATCGATAGACTTCCGGTGCGTACCCACGATCTTCAAGTTGAGAGAGACGGATGCCATTGCCGAGCGATTTAGCAAACTTTGTATTATTTATGGTGATGTGGGCATTGTGCATCCAGTATTTAACATATGGTTTACCTGTGATACTTTCTGCCTGCGCAATCTCTCCGTTATGATGAGTATATTTGAGGTCTTCGCCTCCGGTGTGAATATCAATTTGTTTTCCAAGTGTTGCAAACGCCATTGCAGTACATTCAATATGCCAACCGGGAAAGCCCTTACCCCAGTCGCTGTTCCATCCGAGGAGTGCTTTCTTCCAAAGTGCGAAGTCAGCAGGGTGTCGTTTTTCGGGGTTTGCCTCAATACGCGCTCCTTCTCTAATCTTTTTTATATCAACATTCCCAAGGATGCCATATTTTGGAAAAGTAGTGACATCAAAGTAGACTCCGTCGGACGTCTCATAGGCGTACCCCTTGTCGGTAAGTGTTTTGATGAGAGCTATTTGCTCGTTTACATAATCGCTGGCAGGTGTGTACTGGGTAGGGGGGAGATTACGAAAGTGCTCATTGTCATCTTTAAATGATTGCATATACACTTCTGCAACTTCGCGCATTGCAGAGAGTGTTATTGGCTTTCCTGTACGTTTTAGTGCTTTCATCATTTTGTCCTCACCTTCGTCGCCATCGTCAGTAAGGTGTCCGAAATCAGTAAAATTTATGGTGTGGTGTACTTCATAACCGTGGTACTGAAGTAGCCGTTTCACCAGGTCTGGTAATAGGTAGGATGACAGGTTGCCGATATGGATGTGGTCGTAGACTGTTGGCCCACATGAATACATCGTTACTACAGGACTGTGAAGTGGCACGAAGACCTCCTTCTCGCCTGTGGCGGTATTGAAAAAGTAAATAGGGTCGTGGGTATTGGCCGGTGCTTTTTTCTTAAAGAGATTGAACATTGTTCAATAGTAGCAGAAACAGCTTCGCCCGCAAAAGCACTTCGTGCTTTTGCGGGCGAAGGTCTAATGACAGCAGATTCAGAACTTCAGTATTGAATGCGACTCACATCCACTTCTTGTATTTGAAAAACATGAAGAAGCCAAGTGTGATAAGTGACATCATAGCCAAGATAATCCAGAAATCGCCGTTGGCGCCCAGTATCGGAGTGTGTTGTGTATTCATACCGAATATGGAAGTGAAGAGAGAAAGCGGAAAGGTGATGAATGCCATGATGGTGAGAATCTTCATCACCTCATTTTGCTTGGTAGTGAGGAGGGCAAAATTCATGTTGCGAAGTTCGTCGAGTGTGGCAAAGAGCGTGTTTGTGCGCCCAATAATATACGCATACTGTTCCTCGATACTTTTCATCTTAGACGCGGTTGTTTTTGTAAAACATACTTCAATCTGCTCCTTCACTGTCTTGAGTACTGCTTCGTGCGCTTTAATGGTGTGACGAAATGATATAAGTAAGCGACTTACTTCGGAAATAGTGAAAACGGTTTGTTTTTCTTGTCCGTCTGCTATCTTTCGTTCAACATCAATCATTTGAGTTTCTAGATAATCGAGTTTTGCCTCGAGTGATTCGTACATTCGAGTGAGTAGTACAAAAAAGAGGTATGCACCGTCTGAACCAGCAACAGTCTTCTTTAGTGTTGATGCCACCTCGAATTCTTTTTCAAATTGGTGAATAACATCGACATCTCCATACCGAACAGTAATCAGTGTGTTTTTACTCACAATGAATTTAATTTCGTAGGGTCCAATATCTTCTGTCCGCTTTACAACAGGGAAGTCCATGGTGACTTTCAATACTTTTCCAGCGCAAATGGCACCAGAGCGCGGGACGGGCGCAGCGATATCGCTGATGATTTCAGGAGACAGAGCGTATGTCTCGAGAAGTTCACGAGACTCTTCGCTTGTTGGGTTCAGGACATCGACCCAGGTGAGTTTGCCTTGTGTGTATTGAGAGATCATAACGTTCTCTGAAAGTGTAGCATGTGTTTTCAAGAGGTATGCTTTTGTATAAACAGGTGCATGTGTGATAATAGTTTCTATATGCAAACATTACGTAAGGATACTGCTGAGAAAAATAAGGAAGAGATCGAAAAGAAGTCTGATATGACTGCAAGAGAAGAGCAGGTTGATGACGAATCAGTCCAGTCACGCTTGCCATTGCTTGGAATAGGGCTTGCAGTATTGTTTGCGTCGGCGACATTTTTTTCTGGAATACAACTTGGTTCAAGCGGAAATATGCAGGCGAGTCTCGGTTCGTTATTCTCCTCGGCACCAGAAGCAGATGAGAGTGTCGACCTCTCAGAATTTTGGCAGGTATGGAATTTACTTGAAGAAAAGTTTGTCTCATCATCGAGTACAGAGCCAGTGAGTAAAGAAGATAGGGTATATGGAGCCATTCAAGGACTGGTAAATTCTTATGATGATCCGTACACCGTATTTCTTACTCCAAAAGAAGCGCAGATGTTTGGGGAGGATATCTCTGGAAATTTTAGTGGTGTTGGGATGGAGGTAGGTATGCGAGACGGTTTGATTACTGTCATTGCGCCACTTTCAGGTACTCCGGCAGAAAAGGCTGGCCTACTCCCAGAAGACATCATTGTCCGTATTGATGGAAATTCAACTGAAAGTATGTCTGTAGACGAGGCAGTACGTCTTATTCGAGGCGATAAGGGTACTGAAGTCGTGATGACAATATTGCGGGAAGGAGCAGACGCACTCCTTGAAGTCTCTGTAGTGCGTGACACTATCTCAGTGCCAACTATTGATACTGAACTCCGAGACGGAATCTTTATTATTCGCCTCTACAGCTTTAATGCGCTTGCAGAAGCTGAGATGCAACGAGCACTTCGCGAGTACGTCGGAAGTGGTACGCGAAAGCTTGTGCTTGACCTCAGGGGTAATCCGGGAGGATTTCTGCAAAGCGCCGTCTCGATTGGTGGATATTTTCTTCCGACAGGAAAGGTAATTGTTCGTGAAAGTTTTGGAGGCTCTCAAGAAGAGCAGGTGTACAGAAGTGTCGGCAAGACTCTCGGTAGCTATGCACCAACGAAGATGGTGGTACTGGTAAATGGGGGCAGTGCGTCTGCCTCAGAGATTCTTGCAGGAGCGCTTCAAGAACATGGCGTCGCAACACTGGTTGGTTCACAAACATATGGAAAAGGTTCGGTACAGGAACTCGTTGACTTAAAAGACAGCTCATCACTTAAAGTTACGATTGCGCGATGGCTTACACCAAACGGAATCTCAATTTCAGAAGGAGGTCTAACACCAGACGTTGAAGTAGAGAGGACTGCAGAGCAATATTTGGCAGGGGAGGACCCACAGCTTGATGAGGCATTAAAGTTTCTGAGATAAGTATTTTTGTTAAAACAGAGACACCCGACAGAGTGTCAGGGGCTCTGTCGGGTGTTATTCGATTGGAATTATTACAGAACCTCCAGTACGAGGATCGTAGACTATCAGCAAGGAGCGCTGTTCGCCACGGATATTTCTGGAAATATCCTCATGGTAGAGCGACATTTCCCGTTCTGGATTAGGCGATACGTATCCATATCCGTAACGACAGTTGGAGGTCCTGCCGTAACCGTCAGCAACTTTCTCCTTGTACTCGTCAGACCATTCGGTCTCCATACAAGATAGGACATCCATCCGATATCCTTCTTCTGTCACCTCGATCCACGCAAGGTCTCCCTCTGCTGGTTCATTGACTAGGTTCGGGTCATGGTTCTCTTCTTCGTGACCACAATTTGAACATAAAAAACGAAAAGACATTGCTGTCTCCATAGGGTATAGGGGTTTCTGTTTGAGGTCTTTAGGAAATATGCCACATTTCAATTAGAAATGCACGGATTCGAAATAAAATGCTGATTATGCTATAGTAGCTCCGCATTTAGCGACAGATTAGTGAATTTTTAAATTATGAAAGTCATTTTACTCCAAGACGTAGCGCGTATCGGACGACGGTTTGAGACCAAGGATGTTCCGGACGGCCATGCTCTGAATTTCCTTATTCCTCGCGGTATGGCACAGCCTGCTTCAAAGGAGAATATGAAGAATTTGGAGGTGCAGAAGAGTAAGTCAGAAGGTGACCGCGCACATGCTGAGGAGGTCTTTAAGGAGACGTGTGAGAAGCTCATGAGCTCGCCTATAGTATTGAAGCTTCCAGCAAATGAGCAGGGACACCTTTTTAAGGGAGTAAAGGCTGAGGAAATTGCAGAATGTGTCACTAAGGAGGTCGGACTCTTAAAGAAGGAGCAGATCATACTGAAGTCACCAATTAAGAATACGGGTGAACATACAATTACCGCGGTTTCTGGTGGGGAAGAACAGACATTTACACTTGTCATCGAAGCAGAATAAATATGGCCAAGCCACGTGAAATTATCGCCGCGCTCGCATTGTCAGCACTCTTGGTTGCGGGACTTGGGTATTATGTGTACTACCAAAGTGGCGGTACTCCGGAGCTTGTACTTGAGGGGGAGGAAAATCTCGCAGGCCCACTTGTAGCTGAAGAATTAAAAATTACTAACCCAGGAATAACTAATGATATGAATCGACTTGCAGTATTTACAACAAACAAAGGGACAATCACTGTTGAGCTTTTTGAGGACACCATGCCCATTACAACAGGCAACTTTATAAAGCTTGCTGAAGAAGGTTTTTATAACAGTACAAAATTTCATAGAGTCATCGATAACTTTATGATTCAGGGAGGTGACTCCAACTCAAAAGGAGAGAATCCTGCTTCGTACGGTACTGGAGGGCCAGGATATACCATTCAGGATGAATTTGTAGAGGGGGAATTGCTCACTAATATGCGAGGTACTATCGCAATGGCGAATACTGGTCAGCCGAACTCTGGAGGGAGTCAATTCTTTATCAACACTGTCGACAATACGGGTCTCGACTTTGATAAAGAGCCTTCTTCCTCAAAACACCCGGTCTTCGGACGCATCATTGAAGGGATGGGTGTCGTCGATGCTATTTCACGGGTTGCCACTGACCCCCGAAGTAGCGTGCCGGTCGAACCGATTGTAGTTGAATCAGTTACAATTATTGCGCAACAGTAGTTAGATAAAAAACAAAGACCCCGCGCCTTTGGCGCGGGGTCTTTGTTTTTTTGAGAGCTATCTACGCAGTTAAAATGTCGACAACTTTTTTGACAAAGATGTTGCCGTCAAAACGCTTCTTTCGCATGTTTCGAAATGATACAGTACCGGGCTTTGTCGCAAAGAGTGTGTGGTCTCTTCCGACTTCCACATTCTTACCTGCTTCAATCTTGGTACCTCGCTGACGCACAATAATTTCGCCTGTTCCAACAGTTTGGCCATCTGAACGCTTGACGCCCAGGTATTTTGCTTGTGAATCTCGTAGGTTTTTTGCCGCTCCTCCAGCTTTCTTATGTGCCATAGATGATAGAATTAACAGGGTGAATATACAAGAAATTGGCCAAAAATGCAAGGATTTGCTCTCGAACGATGAGGTATTTACCACAGCTCTCATCGTGCTTGTGGGAGTTACCGCTTTTGGACTTGGAAGGGCCTCCGTTGTTGATTTTGGTCCGAGTGGAGAGGATCTGGGTGCCACGGTGGTTCAGGATGGGGTTGAGGTGCAAGAGAGCGATGCGGAAAAGGAGGGAATGACAGTAGAGACTATTGAGAAAGACTTAGGTACCTATGTTGCATCAAAAAATGGTACTCGCTACCACTTCCCGTGGTGTTCTGGCGCACAAAATATAAAAGAAGAAAACAAAGTTTGGTTTGACACAAAAGAAGCTGCTGAGGCGGCAGGGTACACCCCTGCAAAAAACTGCAAAGGTCTGTAACCACGCTATGCAGTCCACATTCCTCTCGAAAGGAAAGGCCAATCCACGATAAAATGAAGTCACAACTCGCCGCACGCGAGCCAATTTGATATGAATGGAGGAATACATAAAAAACAAAGAATCTTTACGATATTTTTAATATTTTTTGTACTCTATGTTCCTCATATTTCTCATGCAGAAAAATCCTGGTGGCAAAAGACTGGTGCTGAGAACGTGTCAGACATCACTGCTGGGATTCACTTTGAACTTCCGGACATAGGTTTTTCTCTCCCAGTGCTACCATCTGTTGCTCTCACTTTCCCCGAGGTACCCAAGCTTTCCAAGATCACTAAATTCTCATCGAATGCAGCAAGCACACTCCTCTCAGATATCTGGTGCACGATTAAACCAATCTTTGGTAAAGGATGTGAAGAGTCTGATGTGGTATTTACCCCTCCAGCACAACTAGAGACGTCAGACGCACCACCACCAACTCCCGAGACAGCAACCCCGTTAGAGACCACGGTTCCAGAGGAACCTGTCTCTAACGGGGCAAGCCCCGATAGAAACCAAGATACTATCCAACAAACGATCAACCAATACTTCACCACCACCAACCCAACAACCGTCGTTCGTGAGACAGCCTATCAATCTGTTGGTGGGGGAGGAAGCAGTGTCGACACCTCAAACTTCGTATACCCAGCCGACGAAGGTGGCTGGGTCACCCGCGCACTCTTCGATGCACAGGTGAATGGTACCAACTATTCTATAGAGTCACTCAGTGATGGCATCAGTGAGTCAGTCGACACCGCAGCTCTTACGGTGTCCGGCAACACCACACTCAGTGGCACACTCACCGCAGCAACCACCACACTCTCCAAGCTCTCTGTCTCAGGAGCCACCACATTGAGCAGCTCCTTGGGCGTTAGCGGGGCCACCACACTGAATAGCTCACTGACGCTCGCCGCCCTTGCCGGTGGTATCCTCACCACGGACGCAAACGGTCTTGTCTCCACCACAACGGTGGGCGCAGCCTCTATCACCGATGACTCCCTCGACTTCGCACAGTTCAAGGACGCTATGACCGTGGACGCAACGACCACCTTTGATCTTGATACCAATGCGGCTGACCTGAACTTTGATTCGGGGACGTTCTTTATTGACAGCAGTACAGACAGAATTGGAATTGGGACGACGACGCCACAAACAACGTTTGTGGTTTCTGGATCAAACATCAATCCTTCCCTTACCGAGCACATCTTTTCCGTATCGCCATATTTCAGTGGTGGAGTCAGTGGGAATGGATATGGCGCAGACATCACCCCGTCGTTTAATGCGGGCGTGGGCAATACCACGTACGGACTCAACGTTGCTCCTGCGTATAGTGCAGGAGTCAATAATATTCACTATGGTCTCTATGTCGCACCAACCGCAACAGGCGGTAGTGGCAACACCGTCTATTCTGCAGTCTTTACCGGCGGCAACGTCGGCATCGGGACGACGTCACCAGCATCCAAGCTCGACGTATGGGGAGACTTCCGTGTTGGCACTAGCAGCACTCCAACACTCTTCGCACAAACATCGACTGGTTATGTGGGGATTGGAACGGCGAGTCCGAGCGCACCCCTTACTATTACAAACAGTTCTATGGTTACAGAAGACCCAATTCAAAAATGGTATTCAGGTTCCGGCAGAAATTTGCAATTACTTCAACCTGACACAGGAGATGACGGAGCTCCGTGGACATTTTACACCGCTAACTCGTTTAACTTCCGTGTTGATTCAACAGATGCACTTACAATTTACTCTAACGGCAACGTCGGTATCGGCGCCACGGAACCACTCTACAAACTCGACGTCCGTATGGATGTCAACAACTCAAGCGCCATCGACGATGGCTCGGTTGGTATGTATTTATATAATGGAGACACAACTAACGGCGACACAGCTCTCTTTGGGTCACAGGTTGGTGGAGACGGATTTTTCTTCGGTACGAGATATAACTCTAACGAAAACGTAGATTTCATTATTGGGAGCGAGACTACTGCCTCCAGCTTTAATGAAGGTTTTTCTATGAATAAGGGTGGTCAAATTAGCATGCCCAATATGAGTAGTGATCGTGGTAATAACACCGTCTGTTACAGAACTTCTAATGGTAGACTCTCCCAGACTGGCAACGCCTCAGGCTGCACCAACACCTCCGACGAACGTCTCAAGGAAAATATCGAGAATGTCGAACCACTCCTTGCACGTCTTAATCAAATACGTGTTGTCAATTACAACCTCATTGACGACAAAGGAAATGACGGTACTCAAACTGGAGTGCTCGCCCAAGAACTCTATGAGCTCTTTCCACAACTCGTGAAGGTAGGAGGTGACGACCCTCTCATCGATCCATGGGGTGTCGGCTACCAAGGCTTCGGTATTCTCGCAGTCGAAGGCATTCAAGAGCTTCATACTGAGCTCGCCAACCTTCTCCAGAATGGCACAACCACTGC
>Ga0222673_1000011_pt1 | contig 125782 bp, 143 predicted proteins | sample AntAcemetagen801_FD_179845 | JGI IMG/M metagenome (GOLD analysis project Ga0222673, IMG submission 179845) | Saline water microbial communities from Ace Lake, Antarctica - #801 | ecosystem: Environmental > Aquatic > Non-marine Saline and Alkaline > Saline | place: Antarctica: Ace Lake...
CATGTAAAACACTTGTGCCGAAAACACTTGCTTGGAGAGCATAGAGAACTTCATGGTTTATGGAATATTCTGACAAAGCATGGTGGCAAAGGTGGCTACTCGAATCATCCGGAAACCAAGCGATGGGTAGGCAAAGAGCGTGCGCTCTACGAACGGCATGAAGCACTGGTAAAAGAGATGGGAAAGCGAGGATATAATCACCACTCACCGCTTGATAAGAAGCTGGCCAAAGGTAATGGTGGGCAGGATGTGTACATAAATACCCTGAAGGAACAAAAGGTTCTGTTGCGGGAAAAACCGTGTGAGTGTTTTACAGAGCATCATCGAAGCCGCTGAGCGAGCCACGAGAACGCTGACGAAGCATACGAGCGATAGCGAGTGCCAATCGGAAGCGTTTCTCGTGAGTGAGCGGACTCTCAAGCTACCACGGACATAGCGCCTCATTCGGCGCAAGCTACGGAAGAAAGGGCGATATGTTGCACTTGTGCAACATTATTTATAAACCCTTTCTGGAGTAGTGAAGCGACGAAAACAAAACCATAAAATTTCCTTTCCATTTTTTGCGGCTCCCCCCTGCACCCCCCGCCTTTTAAATGGACTGGTAAGGAAATTTTTGGTTTTGGTTCGCGACTGGAAGGAGCGCGAGGCGCGCAGATGTTAGCGTTACCACATTATCGGAGCGTAAGATTAAGTTTAGAATTACCACGCGCTCCGCGCGTGCGTCAGTCATCAAAATCCTGCGGATTTTGTTCATAAAGAGTTCGAACTTCGTCCAAGAAACTCCGCCAAAATATAAAATCCACCATGCTACAATTTACGCATGACAGACATTATTAATGCGGTGACTTGGGAAGCTCCTGAGCACCACCATATTGAAAAAGGAAACGACTGGTTCTGGGCGCTTGGACTCTTAGCAATTGCAGGCAGTGCAGCAGCATTCGTGTTTGGTAATATTCTCTTTGGTGTGGTTATCCTTCTTGGTGCCATCACTATGGCAATTTTTGCGCTCAACGACCCCCGTATTATCCCCTTTGCAGTAACTGCGCGCGGTGTCCGTATCGGTACCGTTCTCTATCCATACACCACACTTGAATCATATTGCATAGATGAAGAACATGAGCATGGACCACACCTCTTTGTGAAATCAGAACGAACCTTTATGCCACTTCTCATTCTTCCAATCCCTGAGGAACATATCGATGATATCGAAGACCTTATCGGTGCACGACTTCCTGAAGAAATGCTTGAAGAGCCATTCTCAAACCGACTACTGGAGTTTTTTGGCTTTTGATTGTATTGTGTTGCGGACGCATGGACTGGTACACGTTTTGTGATAAACGTCGGACTAGAGCATCCCATGCTCTAGTCCCTATAGTTTAATGGATAGAACACGGGCTTGCGGAGCCCGCGATCTAGGTTCGATTCCTAGTAGGGGCACAGCGACAAAACAAAAGACAACACACTTTAAAGTGTGTTGTCTTTTGTTTTAGCAAGCAAACTGCTTTGCTTGCATGTCGCTGTGCCAACCGGAGTCATATTTTTGCTATTCCTAATGCAAAATATAGACGAGGTCGGGGAGGAAGTTCTTATGAGCGTAAGCGAATTAGAAACTTGACCCCACCTGTGTCCCGCCACACTTACGAACGTAGCGAATTAGAAAAAGTGGGACGATTCCTGGTTACCTAGTAACTCGTGACCACAAACAAATCCGTCTTAGAAACTTGCCATTTCAAACTCCGAGTAATTCTCTGTAAGCTCTTCACCTACATTGATTTTTCTTTTTGCGATTAAATTACTACCTCCCTCACCAACACTCAGGTTTCCATCTTCATCATGATTAATAAATCTTGAGTGGTCAAAGTTTAAGTAATATTGACCATCATCTTTATCTTTATAACCATAGTGAAGAAAAAATTCCTTCTCCTCTTTCTTTAACTTTTCAAATTCTTCCTCTCCAAGTTTAATATCTAATCCTATGGTCGGCTCCCAAACAAGAGCTCCTTCTTCTATATCTTCAAGTGTGAAAAGTCCCAGTCCATGAATTTCACTCTGCCCAACCTCAGTGTTAATCTTGATCATTAATAAAGTATAACAAAAACCCACCGGCGTACGCCGGCGGGTTTTTGTTATTTCTACTTCCCCTTCTTCACTGCTGCCACGAGTCGTGACTTCTTGCGTGCCGCTGTATTTGCCTTAATTACCCCACGCTTTGCTGCTTTGTCGATTGCTTTATAGGCAACAGGCACAAGCTTCTGCGCTTCGTCGGCTTTTCCTTCCGCAACATGCTTACGAATCTGCTTAGTAACATCCTCCACTGCGCGCTTTCGACGCACATTAAAGACCTTCTTTCGAAGTGATGCTCGATGCGCTTTTTTTGCTCCTCGTGTAATTGGCATATTTGTGCGAGGCACTATACCCCAAAGATTGCCGAGATGCAATATTGCGAAGTCGGTTTGCTCACCACTCCACTTTGCCGTAGCATAGGGGTATGATTGCAATGCTTGAGGGGAAGGTTCGTTTTATAGGAGTAACCGATGTGCTTATCACTGTCTCCGGAGTTGGATACCGTGTATTTACCAGTTCGCACAACACCCTCCCACCTATCGGAGAGGACATTCTTGTCTATACACACCTTGCGGTACGTGAGACTGCACTGGACCTCTACGGATTCACCACACCAGAAGAACTTGGGATGTTTGAACTCCTCATCACTCTACCGAAAATCGGCCCTAAGTCAGCGCTGCAGATTATGACTCAATCCGATATCGCCCTCCTTCGTGAAGCGGTCGCAAAAAATGATCCGACCTACCTTTCCAAAATGTCGGGAATTGGCAAAAAGACTGCAGAGAAACTCGTGCTCGGCCTTAAGGACAAGCTTGATGATTTTTCTGCCGAAGACGTCTCTGGAGCAAGAGGACCAAGTGGTGACGATGTCGTTGACGCCCTCATTGCACTCGGCTATTCTCCAAAGGATGCTCGTGAAGCGCTCAAAGAAATTGACCCTGATGCAGAAGCACATGTACAAATTAAAGAAGCACTCAAAGCACTCTCCTCATAATACATTCTTCCAATTAACCGCAACCGTTTATACTAAGATCATATGGGAACCCTGATGTTTTATCTTAAGAAGTTGATACCAACACCTCTTTTTCGCGCACTGCAACCTATCTATCACTTTTCTCTCTCACTCCTTGGTGCCATTCTCTACCGATTCCCCTCAAAAGAAATTACCATCATTGGTGTGACGGGTACAAAAGGAAAATCAACAGTCGTCGAACTCATTAATGCGATTTTTGAAGCAGACGCCCGGCGAACTGCTGTGGCTGGCACCATCCGATTTAAGATTGGAGAAAAGAGTGAGCGCAATATGTATAAGATGACTATGCCAGGACGCTTCTTTATACAAAAGTTTTTGCGTGACGCAGTGGATGCAGGGTGCGAAGTTGCTATTGTCGAGATGACCTCCGAGGGCGTGCGACAGTATCGACACAAATTCATCCACCTTGATGCCCTCGTCTTTACCAACCTTTCTCCTGAGCACATTGAATCTCATGGCTCCTACGAAAAATACATCGCTGCAAAACTTGAGCTCGCGCGTGCTCTAGAGAATTCTAAAAAACGTCCTCGATACACGATTTCAAATACTGATGACGAACACGGGGATCTCTTTCTCGATGTTGATGTGGAACACAAGCTTCCCTACTCTCTTGACGCACTCGAACTGTATACACTAAACAAAGAGGATATCAGCCTTGTGTTAAACGGCACCACTATTCGCGTACCACTTGTCGGACTCTTCAATGTATACAATACGCTTGCAGCTATCACGACTGCGCGCGCTTTCGGTATTCCACTCACAACAATAGAAAAAGCGCTCGCTGACCTCCCTCCGATTAAGGGTCGTGTAGAAAGGTTTAAATCCCCCAAAGATGCTGAGCGAAAGGTGACTGCCATCGTCGACTACGCCCACACGCCAGACTCACTTGAAAAACTCTATCAAGCATTTCCAAAAGATTATAAAATCTGCATCCTCGGAAATACCGGTGGTGGTAGAGATAAATGGAAACGTCCGGAAATGGGACGCATTGCAGGTGTATATTGTGAGCGAGTTATCCTAACCAACGAAGATCCGTACGACGAAGACCCTGAGCAAATTGTCGAGGACATAGCGCGCGGTGTCGATGACGAATCGAAAGTAGACATCATTATGGACCGCAGAAAAGCAGTGCGTATTGCACTTGAAGAAGCTCCCGACGGTGCGGTCGTCCTCATTAGTGGAAAAGGGACAGATCCGTACATCATGGGACCACACAACACCAAAATGCCATGGAGTGACGCAAAGGTTGTACAACAGGAAATGAGTGCACTCTTTGGAAAATGACCGAACCGCAGTCACCTCGAGGTGAGGCAACTGATCCCAGCCCAAAAATAGATCCTAAAACAGTATGATATCACGTGATATCATACTGTGTTTGGTGGAGATTTTCTACTTTCCGCCCACTAGGAAGTCCTCTTTTCTAGTACCAGAAGAACCCTAACATCCCTCTTCACTCACCCATCACGCATACGTACCTATAGGTACGTATGCGTGATGGGTAGTATTTTTGCGTGCGCGAGCTAGGGGTGTAATGGGCCAAATAAGATAATCCCAGCCGCCACAGATACGTTAAGTGACTCCTTCTTTCCCATCATGGGAATTTCGACTACCCTGTCTGCGATTTCACAAATTTCACTAAGGACACCGTCGACTTCATTCCCAAAAATATACGCGATGTTCTCTGGGACAGGAAAGTCTCTGTAGTTAACCGCACATGCATGTTGTTCAACCGCAATTACCGCCACTCCTTCTGCCTGTAGTTTCTGAACGACATCTTTCGTGTTCGGCGCAGATTTCCAAGGGACAAGCTCGCTGGCGCCCAGAGAAGTCTTCCGTATCTCTGCAACCTCCCTCCCAAAACGGTCTACCGGTGCTGGTGTATACCCTGTTAAAAATATTTTTGACACCCCTGCCCCCTCCGCGGTGCGAAAAATTGAGCCGACATTATGTGCGCTCCGTACATTACTCAGTATGATAAATATTTCTGATTTCACAATGAGCGCCATGATACACTTTCTGTATGTTAAATCCATTTCCTATCCAGTTCCTTGCAATGCTTGCATACTTTATTTTGCGTGTAGGGATCGGTGGAATACTTATCTATTTTGGCATTATTCACGCAAGAAAGTATAAACTTCTGGCAGAATCATTGGCACTACGCATATTTCCTTATGGAAGTATCTCTGCGTGGATATTCGCCAGTGCTGAGATAGCAATCGGTGCGATGTTTATACTCGGATTTTCTACACAAATAGCTGCACTCCTCACCATGGCGATGTCTCTAAAGCTCATCGTACTTCATAAACATTTTTCCTCTCCACTCTTAGAGAGTAGGGCTTTTTATACACTCCTGCTATTTGCCGCTTTCTCACTCTTTATTACGGGTGCCGGAGCATTTGCGTTCGACCTGCCAATATAATCGACATCAAAATTCTCTGTGGTATAGTTTCGAACGTTATATCCGCCCTTAGCTCAGTTGGTAGAGCAGCTCCCTTTTAAGGAGACGGTCCAAGGTTCGAGTCCTTGAGGGCGGACCGAGAATATAAAAAACCGCACACATTCGTGTGCGGTTTTTTATATTCCTCTGCAACCTTTGGTTACAGAGGCGGTCCGCCCTCAAGGACTCGAAAGGCTCACGATCTGAAGCGTTATTACTAATACGCTGAAGCAGTGAGCCCGGGCAGGAAGTTCTTATGAGCGTAGCAAATTAGAACTTGACGCCGAGTCCTACAGAATTTTATTTAGCAACTTGTGACGACACTAATCTTACGCAACAAATTAGAACTTGACGCCGGGTCCTAAAAAGTCTTCTTCTTCGACAAATAACTCTACAACTCCAACACCCACCGCTCTAACGCCAATTCAAAATCCTGCTTACCTGAATGACCGTCGTGATAAATAGTAACGAGACCACTCGAGAGAGAATCAAGTTCTCCTACTTTAAATTTTGAGAGACCACTTTTCGCTTTACTCCACACAAACGGTTTGAGCCCTGCCTCTTCTGCAGAACTCGCGCGCTCTGCAAGCCGAAGTGAACGAATCTGCGCAAAGAGGAGTCCTGCAGTCTGTTCCGACGGCATGCCGTTCTCCTTAGCATCCTGCAATAAGAGCCATAGGGATTTTTTATCACGCCTTAAAAAAGCATCAGAGAGCGCGAACGGATTGAACGCTTGCTTAGCAGTCGCAGTAACTTCCACGCACTCCTCTGCATACTTTTCCAATTTTTTCTTTTGTGGGGCGAGAAGCTTTTCCTCAATCAAAACAAAAGTATTTGGAGATTCTGCAAAAATATCCAGGTTATCAAATACAAAGTCAAACATTTCTTTCTCTGCTGAGGGTGTGTCGATAACAAAAATCTGCTCGCCACCAAAGAGTGACGCGCTTCCCAGCGCATCTCTCAAACTTTCTTCCGCATATCCTTCTGGGGTAATCCGCTCAATCACCGCACCCTGTGCCGAATGTCTATCTAAAAATTCGTGTGCTTTCGAGCGCGCACCCACAACATCTGTTCCAAAATACGAATAAAGCATGCTACTTTTTAGCTTCCCACCTTTCCATTTGCTGCCAATTGTCTCCGACTTTTACTTCAACCTCCACGGGCACACCGTGCCCATCCTTCTCACTCACCACACTCGTCATCAATCTTACAATTTCTGGTACGATTTTTTCTAATTTGTCCTCTCGTATCTCAAACACAAGTTCGTCATGAACTTGAAGGAGCATGAATGCGTCCTTGTGTAGCTTTTCTTTAGTGAAATACTCATAGACTGCAATCATTGCGATACGTAAAATATCCCCTTCCGTTCCCTGTATGGGCGCATTGGTCGCCATACGCTCTTGTTGGGCGCGAATAAACGGCGCACCCGATGTAATCCCTGGGAAATGCCGACGACGCCCATACATTGTTTCTGTATACCCATGTGTCCGCGCAAATGTTTTAGTTTCTTCAAGGTACTCAGCAAGTCGTGTGAACGTATTGAAGTAGGCATTGAAGAATTCTTGTGCCTCTGCACGAGGAGTTTCCGCACCAAGATTCTGTTTAAGCGCATTCACTCCCATACCATAGAGTATGCCGAAGTTGATAACCTTAGCGCGACGACGCATATCGGGCGTTACCTCCTCCGCATTCACACCAAACACCCGTACCGCGACACCTCGGTGTACATCCTCACCACGCTTAAAGATGTCCATCATTTTTGCGTCTTTTGAGAGCATTGCTGCAATACGGAGCTCAATCTGTGAATAATCAATTGCGACTAATTTATATCCTTTATCAGCCACAAATGCCCGACGAATAGCACGCCCCTCGTCGGTACGCATTGGAATATTTTGTACATTCGGATCTTTCGAGGACATGCGTCCCGTCGTAGTGCCTGCCTGCAGAAACGTAGTATGTAATCGTCCATCTTTAGCAACCATGCCTGGTAAGTTGTCGATATACGTAGAAACGAGTTTTTGTAACTCACGATGACGTAAAATAGCTGGAATAATCTCATGCTCCTCTACAAGTTTTTCAAGCTCTGACTCACGAGTTGAGCGCTGTCCGGTTGCGGTCCTTTTTTGATTTTTTGGTTTAAGTCCCAATGTATCGTAGAGTATTTCGCCGAGCTGGCGTGGCGAGTTGATGTTAAATTCTGTTCCTGCGAGCTTGTAGATGTCCTTCTCCAACTTTGCGAGCTCTGTATGCATCTTTTTTGAGAGCACCCCCAAATAATCAACGTCAATGCGAATACCCTTCTCTTGCATTGCATCAATAATTTCCATAAGCGGCACTTCGATATCCTTGTATATGTGGTTCAATTTCTGTTTTGCGAGCTCCTCAAAAATAATTTTCTTTGCCACTCTGAAGTCCACTTCTTTTCCCTGTACTCGCGCATACGCAAGAACATCTTCAAGTGTGGGGTTAGTTGTATCTGACTCTAAAAGCCAAAGTGCAACTGCGACCTTACGTAACTCCATTTCATCGACCACCTCACCACTCTCTGTTAGATGAGAGATATCCTCCCCACCAAAAAGTGACCGCACTCGACCAGAGAGTGTACGAAACCCAAGCTCAGCAAAAAGTGTGAGTACTTTTTCTACATCAAGTTTTTCTCTCCATGTCTTTTCTGGTAACTCAAAATCAATCGGGACGTCAAGTCGAATTGTTGCAAGCATTTTTGAAAACTGCGCCTCTTCTTCATTATCGCGGAGGAGCCCTATGATACGCGGTTTGATTCCCACTTTTTCAAATGCCGATTCGCTCTTTTTTAATTTTTTATAGATGTCATCAATACCACCAAAATTTGTAATGAGCTCTGTAGCCATCTTTTCACCAATACCGACAATGCCAGGGATGTTGTCTGACGGATCACCCCGAAGACCTTTGTAGTCAGGAATGAGTCTAGGTCCAAAACCAAAACGTTCTTTAGTGGCCGACTCATCGTACATAATCGTGTCCTTAATCCCTTTACGAAGAGTGTAGACTTGCACACGCTTCTTCTCAACGAGCTGCAAAGTATCCATGTCTCCAGAAGCAATAATGACCTGCAAGTCTTTTAGAGACCTTGTCTGTTCAACAATGGTGCCGAGCACATCGTCCGCCTCAAACCCTGCATGCGCATAGATACGAATGCCAAACGCCTCGAAGATATCTCGAGAACGTTCTATCTGCGCAATAAGTGAATCCTCGGTTTTTGCCCGCTTCCCTTTATAGTCTTCAAATGCATCATGCCGATACGTCGGTTCAGGCAGATCGTAACAAGCAGTGATGTAATCAGGCTTCAATTCTTCAATAATCTTGAGAAGCATCGCGACCACGCCATATAGAGCTCCTGTGGGCTCGCCTGTCGGTGACGAAAAATCAGGGAGCGCATGATACGCACGATGCAAAATCGCGTGTGCATCAAGCAACACAAGCGTTTTCTTTTTCTTTGTCGATGCTTTTTTAGTCGTCATACGTTATCGTCCGTGAACCATCACCATTAAGTACGAGTGAGACCTTGAGTGCCTCTTCCGGTACGAGCGCGCTCATACGCTCTGGCCACTCAATACACACAAGATTATTTTTTTCTTCAAAATAGTCGGGTATCTTTAACACCTCAATCTCACGAATATCTTCAATACGGTATGCATCAATATGTACGAGTTTCGTAAATGTCTTATGATTTGAATCGTACATCCTCATGATCATAAAAGTTGGACTTACTACATGTTCTTGCACTCCAAGCTTCTTGGCAAGCAATTGTGTAAAAGCTGTTTTCCCAGCACCCAAATCACCGTGGAGTGCCAATACATTTACAGACCGTCGTTGTATCAGCGATGAGAGAATCTCATCAGCACATGTGTCTAGCTCTGCAAGAGTGTGTATCGTGCGTGACGGCATACTATGACAGCATTGTATCACTCAAACCATACTGGAGCAGATTACAACACTCTGAGACAAAAACGGCATGCTACCATAGTAGTACAAAAGAAATATGCCTCAATTTGATGACAGCCTGATAAATACTAAAATAGCCACACTCCGCCATAAGGAAGAAGAGGATATTGTGAATTCAATGTCTTCTAAATACGGCCTTCAGTATGCAGACCTTAAAGGTATGGCTATAGATGTCGAGGCTCTTCGTCTTTTAGACGAATCTGTCTCACGAAACGCTGAAGTTGCGATTTTCCTACGCAGAAATAAAGCACTCTCCATTGGTGTGAGAAATCCACAAAATCCAAAAACAATCGAACGATTGGGAATGTTAGAAAAAAGTGGGTACGACGTAACTAGCTACCTAGTCTCTCTTCCCAGTCTTGAACATGCATGGGGACGATACAAAGATTCACACCAAACAACAGCCGAGAAGAAAGGGGTGCTCGACGTCGATCCATCTGCTATTGAAGCTCTCTCAAAAGAAATTGCATCACATCTCGATGTACAGACAAAAATTCTCGAAATACAGTCATCAAACAACGCTGAAAAAGTGTCCTATATAATTGAAACGGCCTTCGGTGGTGCACTTGCGCTCAATGCTTCCGATATACATATAGAGCCTGAAAAGCACGGTATCCGACTTCGGTATCGAGTTGATGGTGTACTACGAGATGTTACAGACCTCGATCAAGATATCTATCACCTGCTTAACTCACGAATAAAACTCCTCTCAGGCCTTACCCTTAATGTGCGGAATAAAGCACAGGACGGTCGTTTTACATTCGAAATTGGCAGTCATGCGCTTGAAGTGCGTACTTCAGTAATTCCAGGTGCGTATGGTGAATCAATCGTTATGCGTCTCCTCGATCCAAACGCATTCAGTTTCAAGCTTGAGAACCTCGGCCTCAATGAAAAGCTCCACCAAGCAATGAGGGAAGAACTCGCACGACCAAATGGCGCAATAATTACCACCGGCCCTACAGGCTCTGGAAAATCAACAGCACTCTACGCATTCATGCAGGAAGTGCATACTCCAGATAAAAAAATAATCACAATTGAAGACCCTGTTGAATATAAACTTGAGGGTATCGTACAAACGCAGGTAGACGATGAGTACACATTCCCTGTCGGACTCCGCGCCGTACTTCGACAAGACCCCGACATCATCATGATTGGTGAGATACGTGACCGTGAGGTTGCAGAGACCGCTGTCCACGCTGCACTCACCGGACACCTGGTGTTTTCAACACTCCACACCAACAGTGCAGCAGGAGCATTTCCACGACTGATGGACCTCGGTGTTGACTACCGAATGATTGGGAGTGCCTTCAACATCATCCTAGGACAAAGACTTGTCCGGACACTTTGTGAACATTGCAAAAAACAACGCGATGCGACAACCGAGGAACAAAAATTAATTGCACAGATTATGGATGAACCTGTAACTCAACACACACTGTATGAATCAGCAGGTTGTGAGAAATGTGGAGGAGTTGGTTTCAAAGGTCGTGTCGGCGTCTTTGAAGCCATCCGTGTCGACAAGGCAGTGGAAGAAGCGGCGATTGCCGACCCACGAGAAGACAACATACTCAAAGCAGCAAAACCACAAGGAATTCCTACCATGCAACAAGATGGTGTCATGAAAGTGCTCGCGGGCATCACCTCAATTGACGAGCTTGGTCGTGTTATAGACCTCCACAATACACGTACACTAGAGACGGACGATGCCCCAGAAGTAGACACGCTCTCTGCCGACACCGTATAGGCACATACAGAAAAATTACCGCACATACCATTAGGAATCGCGTTTCCTTTGCGGTCAATACATGGTCGGTTTTTGTTGTGCTATAGTCCGGCTCAGTAGAAAAAGACGGACTGACTGGCGTTCCTCTGTATCCAGAATATAACCCTCTAAGCAAGGCTTCCCGTATGAAAGTGATTACTGGGCTAAGGAAATGCCCCAGTAGTCTCGCTCGAAGCGAGTACCGAAACAGCCTCGCACGCAGCAACCAGTGTTGCTTAGAGGGTTATCGCCTGGATATTAAAACTAAAAAGAGAGAACACTCGAAGCAAAAAATGCCCAAGTGAAGAACAATCGCTGAGTATTTTAACATATAGTAATATTTTGTCAAGGCTGATCGCACATTGGCGATTTTTGCTACAATAGCCCTATGGACAACCCTTCTAAAGCAGTCTCACGCGATGTCGCGAGTAACCTTGATCAGACACTACGTCCGCAAAGCTGGGATGAGTACGTCGGACAGAAAAAGATAAAGGAAAATCTGCGAATCCTCCTCACCGCGGCACGGGAGCGAGGACATGCTGCCGAACACATCCTTCTCTATGGTCCTCCCGGACTCGGGAAAACTACACTTGCTCACCTCATCTCCAAGACACTCGGAACAAACATGCGAACAACCTCTGGCCCTGCCATTGAACGCATCGGGGACCTTGCTGCAATCCTAACCAACCTCTCACCAGGAGACGTTCTTTTTATCGACGAAATACACAGGCTCTCGAAATCAATCGAGGAAATCCTCTACCCCGCCATGGAATCTGGCGTACTCGATATCATTATTGGAAAAGGGCCCTCGGCGCGCACTGTCCAACTTGAACTCCCTCCCTTTACGCTTGTCGCAGCCACAACACGGATGTCACTCCTCTCTTCCCCACTTCGTTCACGCTTTTCAGGAGGAACCTTTCGGCTAGAATTTTATGCTGACGAGGAAATTGAAAAAATATTAGAGCGTTCTGCGGAACTTCTTGGAGTTGAAACAAAGGAAAACATCATCGCGGACATAGCACGTCGTTGCCGAGCCACCCCGCGTACTGCAAACTATCTTCTCAAACGCTGTCGCGACCTCGCACAACTTGAAGGTGGAAACATAACTGACGAAATCACCGGAAGGACATTCGAGCTCTTAGAAATCGACGATATGGGTCTCCACGGTCCCGACCGTGCAATACTTGATGTGGTAGTAAACAAATTCAACGGTGGCCCTGTAGGGCTCAACACACTCGCAGCAGCGACAGGTGAAGAGATGGCAACCATTGAGGATGTCCTCGAACCATACCTCATCCGCCAAGGGCTGCTGGAGCGCACACCACGCGGACGCATAGCAACTGCGACTGCGTACAGCCATATACAGAGATTATAGAGATTAAATAATGTTGCATATTTTTTAGATTTAAATACACTCATTACGATATGTCAGGTCACAATAAATGGTCAAAAATCAAACATAAAAAAGCAGCGACTGATGCCACCAAGAGTAAGGTGTTCTCAAAGCACGCGGCCCTTATTGCTATGGAATCTCGCAAAGCTGGTGGAGATGCTGCTGCTGCTGGAGTTATCGCAGCTGTTGAACGCGCAAAAAAAGACTCAATGCCAAAAGACAATATTGAACGCGCTATTGCTAAAGGTGGTGGTGCAGGTGGCCCTGCTCTTGAGGAAGTGACATTTGAAGCGTTTGGTCCAGGCGGTACTGCCCTCATTATCACTGCTGTGACCGACAACAACAATCGTACCGCTCCTGAAATTCGATTTATCTTATCAAAGGCTGGCTATGCACTCGGAGCGCCAGGATCATCACTGTGGGCATTTACAAAAACTTCTGATAAATACGTGCCCAACTCTCCCGTAGAACTTTCCGACGAAGATGGAGAAAAGCTCGCAAACCTTATCGAGGCGCTCGAAGAGCAAGAAGACGTGCAGGATATCTTCACCACCGCTGATACTCCTGAGGAGTAGTACCTGTACCTCATCTCCACTCTCATCAGATCAAGTCGCCCACCAAAACTACAACCTTTTAACTCTCCCCGTTCGCTAGCTTAAGGAACCATCACGTATACATACCTATAGGTATGTATACGTGATGGTTCCTTTCTTACACCTCTTGGAGAGGTTTGAGAGATTTTTCTATACCTACAGAGACGGTTACTTATTTAGTTTGAAAATCTTGAGCACATCCTCTTTACATTCGATAGTATCTGCCTCAAAATATATAAAATATTCTCGTACAAAATAATGGTCCGCAAGAAAATCTACCTCTTGTTTGCATGGAAACGGAGAAAGGAAGACTGAGTCCTGAATAGCCACCATCCCCATATCACGGATTCTAAAACTAACCTCTCTCCTCACCCGCGCCTTTGTCTCAGGAATATCAAACATAAGAACCCTCCATTTCTTATCCCATTTTTTAGGACGTTGGATATACAGTTCATCCACAATGTACTCAGAAATTTTGCTCTTACCAGCTTGCGTAACTTCAATTATTTCCTTTCCGTTTTTAATCTTTCGTATAAGTAATCCTTTCTTTTCTAGACGCTGCACCGCCCTTCGTACTCGAGAACGCTCCCCTGCACTTCCTGTATTAAATAATTTCAAGATATGGGCCATACCCGGAAAGGCGACACATGAAATAACCAATCCTCCCACAAGGAATGCCTTTAAAATCTCCTTTGCAAGCTCCCCCCTTTCGTAATTACGCACCACATAATGCTATCACACATAAATACCTATAGGTAGTTATGTGTGATAGTGGTGTATTTGAATGTTCCTTTGTATGATTGACTTATTATGCGAGTACTTGCTGTAGATCCTGGATATGAACGACTCGGCGTCGCCGTACTTGAAAAAGAAAACGACAAAGAAAAGCTTCTCTACTCCTCCTGTATTGAGACAAATAAAGACGCGCTCATCCCTGATCGGCTCCACCTGTTGGGAGCTGCCTTTAAAAAATTGCTCGAAGAGTTCAAACCAGACGCTGTTGGTGTAGAGACTATCTTTTTCAATAAAAATCAAAAAACCGCTATTGCCGTCGCAGAAGCGCGCGGTATCATTCTCTACTTAGCAAAAGACTCGGATTGTACCGTACACGAGTACAGTCCTCAACAGATAAAGGTTGCGACTACCGGCTACGGAAACAGCGATAAAAAAGCAGTGACTGAGATGGTTAAGCGACTTGTTCCAGACGCACCCAAGAAAGCCCATGATGACGAGTACGATGCCATAGCCGTCGGCATAACCTGCCTCGCCCACAATCGTTCATAAGTGACTATTGCGCGTAGACGAAAGTTCTGTTAAAAAAGACAGGATAAAAATCATTTATATATGTCTGAAGAGGAACTTTTAGGAGAAGAGAATGATATAGAGGAAGCACTCCTCACCGATGATGCCTTACTCGAAGACGAGGTAAGTGAGTCTGGAGAAACAGACGACAAAAAAGATGACAAGGATGAAGAGAGTGAAGAGGAGGAGGAGGACGAGGAAAATATTTTAGAAGAAGACGCTGAGGATGTGGACTACGACTCCTTTGACGATGAGGACCATCTATAAGAAAATTACCATCCTCTAGAGGATGGTAATTTTCTTATTCTATTTCTATCTGCACTTGATTCATTTTTTTCTTTCCCCTTTGTAGAAGTCCTGCATGAACCAAGATATCAACATCTGTTATCTTTTCACCATCTATCGTTACTGCACCACTCTCTATAAACTCACGTGCTTCCCGCTTACTACTTGCGAGCCCCGCTTCCACAAGTACGTCAACAATCTTTGTGCCTTTTTGTACAGTACTGACTGGTGTATCAAGTATTGCATCACTTCCATGTACAAATTTTGTCACCTCTTCAGCAAGTCTCTTCTGCGCAAATCGCGCACTTTTATCTTTTTCAAATTCTTTTTCTATTGATGCAACCTCCTCGAGTGAAAGAAATGTAAATAATTTTAGATAATCAATAACATTTTCATCAGATGTATTAAACCAAAACTGATAGAACTCATACGGGGAAGTCTTTTCTGCATCAAGCCACACTGCATTACCTTCACTTTTTCCAAACTTCTTTCCTGTCACCTTATCGATAACAAGCGGGACAGTAACAGCATGAACAACCTCTTGCTTTTTACGCCTAATTAAATCTACTCCAGCGATAATATTTGCCCACTGATCAGAACCTCCCACCTGCACATCACATCCGTACGTTTCATGTAGTTGAAGATAATCAAACGCTTGAAGAAGCGGATATGCGAATTCTGTATAAGAAATCCCCTGCTCACTCTTCATCCGCGAGGCAATAGCGTCTTTCTTAATCAACTCATTAACTGTGAAATGTTTTCCTATATCTCTCAAGAAACTGACGAGTGGTTGTTTCAAAAGCCAGTCTGCGTTGTTCACAAAAGTTATTTCACTGTCCCCACCAATCAAACGTTGTGCTTGGCTTTTTATCTTACCTACATTTAAAGAAATGGTTCCCTCATCCTGTAATGTCCTCTCAGCATCAGGTTTTGGGTCCCCTATCATACCCGTTCCTCCCCCCACCAAAAAAATTATTTTATGTCCCGCATTTGCAAGATGTCGCAAAAGTATCCAGACAACCATATTCCCAGCATGTGCTGAATCAGCAGAAGGATCAATTCCATGATACACAGTTCTAGGCACCCCTTCCAACACATCACCTAAATGCTCACCGGTATGCTGCCCAACAAAACCTCGCTCTTTCAACTCTTCAGATAATGTCATGCCTAAACTCTATCACATTCCCCACCTCATGTTCTATAGACAAATTAGTGGTATTATTGGCATCAGAGCATGTTCAAACATCTACCACAAGGGTGTGGTAAGAAATTGCAGAATATTTTGTCTCGCCGACGCCACCGTACAAAAATCGGCATAAAATCGCGAAAACTCATTCGATGAACATCAGTTCATCTCACTCACTTTCGACAATGTTCTGCTCAATTTTTGTACGGCTTCGGTCTGACGATAGATTTTTGAACATGCTCTATCTGGCTATGCAAAAGCTTAAAAAGCTATTTAAAAAACATTGGAAAGAGTGGGTTATTGACGGCCTTATCGGATTTTTTGTCATTGGCCTCGTGGGAACAGGTCTTTTATTCTTGTGGGTTTCTACTCTTGAAATACCTGATTTATCCTCATTTGAACAACGTCGAGTTTTACAGTCTACAAAAATATACGATCGTACGGGAGAAATCCTCCTCTACGACCTGCACCAAGACGTTCGAAGGACAGTGGTTCCTTACGGCGACATCTCCTACTATATCAAGAACGCGACTGTCGCAATTGAGGACGATACCTTCTTTGAGCACCACGGAGTGCGACCTTTTGCTATCTTCCGCTCAATGTTTACGAATTTTATAGACAACGGAAGCCCCTTTAGTGGTGCTGGAGGTTCAACCATAACACAACAAGTTATTAAGAACTCTATCCTTGAACAAGAGAAGAAACTTACCCGAAAGATTAAAGAGGCAATCCTTGCAATACGTCTAGAACAAGTGCTCACTAAGGAGGAGATTCTCAATCACTACCTTAATGAATCGCCCTATGGGGGAACTATTTACGGCGTAGAAGAAGCGAGTCTTGCCTTCTTTGGAAAACCCGCATCTGATGTGACTCTTGCAGAAGCTGCATATCTCGCTGCACTTCCCCAAGCACCAACATACTACTCACCATACGGTAATCATCTGACAGATCTTGAGGATCGAAAGAACTTGGTGCTTACTCGTATGTTTAAAAATGGATTTATTACTGAGGAGGAAGCGGAAAGGGCGAAGAATGAGGTGATTGAATTCCGCCCACAAGAAGCAACTGGTATACGAGCTCCACACTTTGTCTTCTACATCCGTGAGTATCTTGCTCAAAAATATGGAGAGGAATCACTCGCTGAACGTGGATTCCACGTAATCACAACTATTGACTGGGACCTGCAACGAGAGGCAGAGAAAATTGTAAACGAATACGCAATATCGAACGAAGCAAAATTTAATGCTGAAAACGGAGCACTCGTTGCTGAAGACCCAAAGACCGGCGAAGTGCTTGTAATGGTTGGTTCACGAAACTACTTTGACGACGAGATTGATGGAAACTTTAATATTGCGGTCGCTGAACGACAACCAGGATCTTCCTTTAAACCCTTCGTATACGCACACGCATTTGAGAAAGGGTATACTCCTGAAACTATTGTTTTCGACCTTAAAACACAGTTTTCAACAACCTGTGGTCCAGACAACTTCACATCAAATGATGGATGTTACTCTCCTGTAAACTACGACAATAAGTTTATTGGCCCCATATCACTTCGTAATGCACTCGCACAGTCAAGAAATATTCCCGCAGTGAAAGTGCTCTACCTGTCAGGTATCCAAGCTTCCATAAAACTTGCGCGGGATATGGGCATCACCACACTCAGTAACTCAAACCGCTACGGACTCACACTCGTACTCGGTGGTGGTGAAGTGAAGCTTGTTGATATGGTTTCAGCATATAGCGTATTTGCGAACGAAGGGACGCAGCATGAACAAAAAAGTATCCTCCGTATCGAGGATAGTAGCGGTAATATAATTGAGGAATCAAAACCAAAAGAAACACGAGTAATGGATCGAAATATTGCACTACAGATTTCTGACATACTTTCTGACAACGTCGCCCGAACACCACTCTATGGAGCAAACTCACTCATGTACTTCGGGAACAGAGATGTGGCTGCAAAGACAGGTACCACAAACGACAGACGTGACGCGTGGATTTTAGGATACACACCAAATCTTGTTGTGGGAGCGTGGGCCGGAAACAATGACAATCGTTCCATGAACGACATATCAGGTCTCATCATTACCCCAATGTGGCGCGCATTTATGGATATTGCACTTGAAAAACTACCAACCGAATCGTTTGCCCAACCAACAAGAACAGCTTCCACAAAACCCATTCTGAACGGTGTATGGTTTGACCCCGAAACAATAATCACCACAGACCAAAACTCCGACTCAGAGACCCCTGACATCGATCTCACGACCTCCATCAGCGGTGCCCACTCCATTCTGTACTATGTCGATAAAGACAACCCAACAGGACCCTACCCCACAAATCCAGGCAACGATGGGCAATACAATCTTTGGGAATACCCCATCACACTTTGGAAAAACTCACTTATGGGTGCAATGGGAAACAACTCCACAAACAACAGTGCAGTCGAGTAATAAAGCTACACAATATGTTCTGGTGCATTTTTTGGACCAAGCCTTCCTTTCAGATGTACAAGTATTTCATCTTTTTTAAACATAATCTCTGTCTTTATCTGCCCAGGCACCTTTAAGGAAATCGTCCGAGAATTTGTTGCATAGCTCACAGTGTCTTTTTTAAGCACAATGCCACACACATCATTAACAACCTCTTGAAAACTCTGCACAACAGTCTTCTGTGGCGCGCGTAAACGTTTTCGATAGACCTCAAAGAGGTCCGCTACCCTTTTAACTCCCTCTCCCCGAGCCATACCACTATTTATTCATTGGCATTACCAAATACCGCAACGACTTCTCATGAACACTCTCCATCACGATTGGACGCCCTATCCCAGCAAAATGTATAACAATACTCTCATCGATTATATGGGGAATTATTTCTTGGATATATCGTTGGTTAAAATTTAACGCAATATCATCCCCTTCGGTCGATACTTTTATTTCTTCTTTTGTTGTTCCCTCATCCCCTTTTGATGTCAAGGAAAGTATATTTCCAGCAACAGACATTGTGAGCCTTAAAAACCTATTAAGAAAGATGTTTGTTTTCTTAAGTGCGTTTTGTAAGTCGTTTTTAAGGAGTGTTGTATGTGTTACATATTCCTTAGGAATAATCCCTTCATAGTCTGGAAAAGTACCTGTGGTGAGTCGTGAAGTTATGTAGAAATTTTTAAACTGTAATGCACATTGATTTTCATTAATAAGCAACTTTGGATCCTCCTCAAAAAGCTCACACACTCTCGCGATCTCAATGGCATTTTTATATGGAATAAGTATTCCCCCATCTAAAACAACCTGTTGTCCTGGAATAGTCTTCTCCACAAGCCTAAATGAGTCTGTTGCAACAAAAGTGATGGTGTGTTCTTTTTTTTGAAATACATACACACTTCCAAGTTCTGGTTTAATTGATGATTGTGACGCAGCAAAAACAGCTGTTTTAATACCCACAGCAAAGTTTTTTCCTTGAATTATTTGCCCATCTGTCTCGAGCTTTGGAATATGTGGAAAATCCTCAAATGAAACAGTATTTAATGAAGATTTTGAATTTACTGTCTCAACAACAAGCATTTCCCCTTCCTTCCTCAACACAACCTCTTTTTGATTAATTAAGGAAACTGTCTGTAATAAGGTCATTGCTGAAACACTTACAGAACCAGCCTCATTTTGTTTTATAGGTAAGATACTTTCAATTCCAATTTCTAGATTAGTTCCCCTAACTATTAATTTATTGTTTTCAGCTTCTAGGTACACACATTGAAGAATTGGTAGGGTTAAATGTTTAGTGCTTACTCGAGCTACCAACTCTAGTGTTTTAAGTAATTCTGCATGTTCAATAGTGATGTTCATAACTTTCTTTCTTTATTTTTCTTTATAAACACCTACGTATTATTAGTCCTGTAGATATGTGGGTAACTGATAAATACCTTCTAAGTGTGTTGGTTTTATATCCCCCTCGACTACATATTTTTTGTGCATAGTGGTTGATTGTTTTGTGTATAAAAATGAATGACAGGTATGTGTTATTTTTTGTGAAAAAATAACAGTACTTTTCAACAGTATTTTTATTCCTGTACACATATTTTTATACGAATAGTACACAGAGATATACAGTTTATATACTATTTTAATAACGCGCGGACTTGGGACACCTCTTCTTCTAATTCAGTATCACTCTCGAGACATCGTTTTATTTTTTCACAAGAGTGAATCACTGTTGTGTGGTCGCGCCCACCAAGTTTTTGCCCAATTGCGGGGTATGAGATATGAAAGTCGGTACGTAAAATGTACATAATGAGTTGTCGAGGTTTCACCACCTCCTTTCTTCGAGTTTTTTCATAGATGCTCGCTGGATCGATATCGAAGTATCGTGCAATTTTATCCACAACATCTGATACAGCGAGAGATTTTCTTGGGCGTGTACTATTCTTTATTAATGATTTCACCTCATCAAGAGTGAGTATTTTACCGAGAAGTTGCGATTGACACATTATTGTGTTGAGTGCCCCTTCAAGCTCTCGTATGTTCCCCTCTATAGTTTGTGCTAAGTACTCAACAACGTCGTCTGTAAGTGAAATACCATTTTGTGCAGCTTTTGCCTTCAGTATTGATGATCGAGATTCTGAATCTGGTGCCGGAATGTCAATAATCATCCCTTGAATAAATCGTGATTGCAGACGTTCAGCCATTCCTGATAGTAGTGATGGGTGCATGTCGCTTGAGAAGACAATTTGCTTGTTGTTGTCGTGCATCGCGTTAAAGAGGTGGAAGAGTTCCTCTTGAGTCTTTTCTTTGTTGGTGAGGAATTGCACGTCATCCATGATAAGTACATCATATTGGCGGTACCGGTCTTTGAAGTTGTTGGCTGTTCCTTTTTGGATAGCATTTACCAAATCGATTGTAAAACGCTCACTTGTCACATAAAAAACTTTCTTGCCGTTTTTCTTGAGTTGATTGCCAACTGCTTGGATGAGGTGTGTTTTTCCGTGCCCAGTTTTTCCATAGATAAAGAGTGGGTTGTAGATTATGCCTGGACGCTCCATAACAGTTTTTGCCGCAGTGTGGGCCAGTTGGTTGAAGGGGCCAACAATAAATGTCTCAAATATATATTTTGGGTTTAGGTTGTCACTCTTATTTATGTAGTACTCATCAAGTGGAAGGGCTGCGTTAACAGTTTGTGTCTTTGAGGAGTCGTGTTTTTTGCTACTTCGCTGTACCACCGCGTACTCGATGTTTCGTATGTGAGAAGTGAGCTCTCGTAGGGTTTTAAGTACAAGTGGTTGGAATTTATCTCGGAGCCAATCACGTACAAAGACACTGGGGACCCCTAGAGTCACTGTCCCATCTTCAAGTGAGATGATATACGTGTCACGAAACCACGTTTTGAAATTTGCAGGAGTGATTGTAAGTTCAATATTTACCAGAGCATCGTCCCACAGTTTTTTTACATCAACCTGTTCGGTGTAAACAATGCTTTGTGGAGTGTTGGATACTGAACTCATAGAACAATTTTGAGTAACACAATAGCAGTTATTATACCTACCTCCTGATGCGAGTAAAGCCAACGGGGCAATCAAACACTTTTTATACACAGTGTCTATATTGTTGGGGATAGTCTGTGAACAACATACTTTGGTGGAGCAACAGTATTGATCGTTTAGTTCCCCCTTTGTGTTGATTTTGCTCAAGATGTAGTGTAAAGTAGGGCCCTTACAGATTGGATATATGCCAAAACGAACATACCAACCAAAGAAGCGGAAACGAGCCACTACACATGGTTTTCTTGTACGTAGTGCCACAAAAACAGGCGCACGGATACTTCGTGCACGAAGACGAAAAGGACGTGCAAAACTAAGCGTCTAGCGGTAGACTTACACAATGTTGTCAAAGCAGGAACGATTAAAAAGGGTTGATTTCAGCCGTTTTTTTTCGCTCGGCCGACGGTTTCAACACAAGTATTTCACACTTATCTATAGTACTCATCCTGAAATCCATAGCTCAGTTGTGGTTTCAAAGAAAGTTGCTCAAAAAGCAGTGATACGAAACAGGGTCCGTCGGAGAATTTATGACACACTACGGCGATATATTCGTAAAAATCACGTAACAGGCGTCTACATTATTCTTGTTAAAAAGGAAGCGCTCCTTGTCTCGGTGGAGGAACTCAACACAGCACTCACAACTGTTATGCAACGTGTTAAGTAGAGAGTAAGAGCGTGTATAATCATCTTTATGTTTAGTCTCATTTGGCACACACTTTTTTTTGACCCAATATATAATACCCTTGTATTTTTTATTGATATTGTTCCTGGGGGAGATATTGGTCTGGCTATTATCTTTGCAACGATTGTGGTAAAAACAATACTCCTCCCTCTTTCGCTGAAGGCTGCGCGTACACAGTATGCAATGCGTGAGATAGAACCAAAACTCAAAGAACTTAAAGAGAAATATAAAGACAAGAGAGAGGAGCTCGCTCGGGCGACGATGGATGTCTACAAAAGTGCTGGAGTGAACCCTTTTTCGAGTATTGTGCTTCTGTTCATTCAGATTCCAATAATTATTGCGCTCTATCTCTCGATCTCGCGTGGTGGAGGGGTTGTGCTTCCTGAGATTAACACTGACCTGCTCTATAGCTTTATTGCAGTGCCAGAGCATGTAACCATGCTCTTTCTGGGATTTGTCGATATGGCAGCGAAGAGTTTGCCATTAGCGATGCTTGCGGGAGGTACTCAGTATATCCATACGTCACTCTCTCTTCCAAAGAGTAAACCAAGGGAGAAGGATGCGAAACCCAATTTCAAAGACGATCTCGCACACAGTATGCAACTTCAGATGCGATATGTGATGCCGGTTATTATATTTGTTGTTGCATATACATTTTCAGCTGCAATCGCGCTTTATTTCACAGTGAGTAATCTTTCCGCAATTGCTCAAGAATATGTAGTTCGAAGAAAAGGACTTAAGCATAAAGAATAGTGGCATATAAAAAATCACTGGATTAATCACGTGATTAATCCAGTGATTTTTTATATAAGGTTAGCTAGAAACTAGGTTCAAACAGCCAGAGGGTGTTGTCGTTTTTATTGATAAGTAGAAATTGAGTATCGTCTTCATTTGAGACAATGTCGGCAACATCCATTGCTCTTCCTGTTGATATAAGAGGGTCGGTAAGGAATGTTGCTTCTTGTCTTTGTATGTCGACCTGCCAGAGGCTGTCTTCAAAAGAGGTAATTCCTTTATACCAACCATCTGGGTATACTCCCCCCAAAGAAAGAGCTAGGGGGGATGCACAGAGTAGTGTACTGGTCGCGTTTCTGATATTTACACACTTCTCTGGGAATATTTCTAAGGGTAGTTGACGTGTTTCATCAGAATAGGCATACGAACGTACAGAGCCGTCAATAACTTCAGTTGTGATAACCCCCGCGTCGTATCCAAACGCAGTGAGTCCGAATCCGCCACTGCGTACGTACCGGAGTGTTCCTCCAGATACTTCATATACATATCCAAGAAGTGATCCTGAGGGCTTTGTGTAGATATATGTAGGTGTTCCCCATGCAGCGTAGGCTTCCTTAAAAGGAACAGTGAAGAGAAGCTTATCGCTCTGGTCTGTAGCACTATATGCATGCGCCTCAGCTCCATTGGTTGTTGGACGTAAATAGTACACCTCGGTACCACTACTTGCAAATTCAGCGTTATAAGCACCGAAAGGCAGGTTAAGACTTTGGAGGACTTCCTCACCGGTATCATTTTTTGTGATGGTTCCAATACTGGTGCGGACTCCCCCCACATCCTCTGTTGCATATATTACGCGGTTGCCGCTAGTAGAGAACTTAGCACTTATGATTTTTGTATGTGTCGTATTGGTTATTTGTGTCTCCACACCGGAAGATATTGATATGCTGTAGATGTGTCCTGTCCCTCGCTCAACATATAGTGCTGTGTCATCATCGGTAAATACCATACCCACAACAGGTTTGGTGGTGAGCTGGCGAAGTGTTTGCTCGGAACCGCCTGTCTCTATACCATTAGTATCAATCAGCGTACTATCTGTAAAGTCTGTGTCACGGTTTCCGCCTACAATACCGAATGTTGCAAAAATATCCTCAGCAGCTTTCGGTGTGCCGTAGAGGAATAGGTACCCCCACGTAAGAAGAACGAGGAGTACGATTCCGGAAACTGTTGCGATGAGGGTAATTTTTTTCATACGTTTTAATCTGGTGTACATTCGTAGCCTGCGGGTGGTCCACTTCCGTCAGGATTTCCGGTAACGGTAATGCTGGGAACTAAATGTTGTCCAGGAGGGCAGGGTGACTCATGGTAACAAAGAAGTTTTCCATCTATTTGGGCGTAGTCACGTGTGTATCCATTGTGTTCGTTTGTACAAGTTTCTTTTGCCTCTGTGCAATCGGTAATAAGTCCAGGACCACGATCACAAGTAATTCTTACGAGCGTTTCTCCTTCTCCAGGTTGTAAGTTAGAAGGCAGGCCATTTATTCTAGTAGGTTGGTTATTTAAAGTTACATTCCGCACGCCGTTCAGGATGTCGAGGTTAATAAGGTTTTTATTGATAGTGAATAGGATTGTTGTTGAGGCTAGGAGAATACCGAGTCCGAGAAGCGCGCCAGTGATGTCTTTCTTTGCAGACTCCTTACTGGTGATGATGTCCGACATCATGTATTGAAATCCGCCAATGGCGATTTTGATGACCGCAAGAAGAGCCCCTACTACAACAGAGAGCACAAAGAGCGCGTTTATATAGTCGACAAGTGTGCCTCCTCCTTTGGGAACTCCAGGAATACCAGTGAGTGGCACATATTGAGCAAGCGAAATACTTGGGATTGTGAACAATAGTATGGTCACAACTACTGCGAAGTAGCTATAGTGAGAGTTTTTGTTTTTCTTGTCAGTTTGCATATATTATTCAAAGCGTATTGAAAATGATTCGGTGACGGACTGGAGAAAGGATTCGCGACTCATCAGCGAAAAATCTACCCGCGCTTCCCCGCTCCCACCCTCTTTTCGTAGTGTAATAGTACGAACATCATCTCCGTAGTCAGCGAGTCTCCCATTTACTGTCCAGCGAGCTTCACTGTTGGCAGTAAAAATATTTTTTGAAGTAAAATATGGTTCAGCGCGCACTGTAGCCTCATCTCCTAGGAGAGAAAAAGTGCCTACAAGAGCGCGCTCATTAAGGCCGCGGAGTGGATTGTCTTCATAAAAATAGAGTTCTGGTCTGACAGGCTTAAGTAAGATAGTGTTTCCGCCAAGTATTGTGCCTTGAGAATTTGCTACGGTGACAGAAAGATATTTTTGAGACTTTGGCATAGTGAATTCAGCCCGCATTTTCCCTGCGACAGGGCCACCAAATAGGACGGTGTTCCCAAGTGTCCATGTGTATGTCAGAGAAGAGCTGTTTGTGTAGCCTGGGATGTGTGGTATAGCGATTACAGCAACGATCTCGTCCCCTGCGGGGAGTGCTCTGCCTTTATAAAATGCTGGAGTGAGTGTGTTGCCTTCAACAATAAGATCAATCTCACTCGGCATGAGAGTGTTTTCAACGGTGACGGGGCTACCATTCTGTGGGGTGACTACAGCTTGAATACGAGTTTTCGAACCAAAGGAGCCTGTGGGCAGTTGTATCTGTCTATTATTTTGTACGGTGGTATTTTCGACGCCGTCTATAAACCATCGTATTGAAGCCCCACTAGTGTTTACTGAGTAAAGTTCGAGACTCACCTCGACCGTACTGTTTGGTATTGGGTATGTGGGGGTGAGTTTGAGGTATCCGCCATTGTCAATGCCAAAGCTCTGACTGAATGCGATAGACGGTAAGAAAAAGAAGAGTGATGTTAGACATAGTAACTGGTATCGGTATCGTAAAGAAAACACAGTTATAGAAGATATAGCATTCATATGTACCATAAGCTTATCATGAGTTACGGACCAACTAGGTTTTTTCTGAGGAAAATAAACCTAGTTCTACTGCAACAATCCATACAACAAGCCATGGGAACATCTGTAATCCTATAGTCATATCAGCAGCCCAACATATGGCAGTCACTGCCAAACCCATTGATGTGTCTATTTTCTGCCCTTTTGCAAAATAATACCAGAGCAAAGAGCAGAAATAACTTAAAAAAGAAATTCCCGTCGCAATGAAATAAATCATAAACCCTGTATCCGTTGCTGTAACCCCTTCGCTGAGCACACCCACCCATACGAGTGGAGTAGTTGCAAACTCAATAATGTCGTCGACTGTGAATGCTCCCCAGAAGAAAGATATGTTCCCTGTCCAAATGAGTGCAAATGCCCAAAAGCCAAAGACAAATATCCAATATGAGGATAGTGTAGCGACACTGACAAGCCAAATACTCATACGACGAGCTACTTTTTTTTGGGTTTTGTTTTTTACAGATTCTAGTCTATTTTGCAGGCTTTTTTGAAGCTGTTCTCTGCGAGTTTGAGGGGGTTGACTCGGTTGTTCTGTATTAGAAAAAGAGTTTGCTCTATTTTTTCCACGAATTCTAGAAGCTCTGCCTCCTATACTTTTGCCCACGAAATTTTCTGGCGCAGTACGAATTGCTCTCCTAAATATTGCTGGATTTTGCACGCCACCTTTCATCGCAGTATTTCCTGTGGCTGACATTGCTTTAGAAGCACCGCGGGTAGTAGCTTGCGCTCCACGCGTTACCGCTTGCGCTCCGCGCGCCGCTACTGTGCCAGCAACACGTGCTCCTGCTACTATCGCTGGAAGTACCATAGATGACTACATCGTACCACGCAGTTCGTTGCGGGCAGCTTTGATTTGAAGGAGCTGGGAAGGATCTGAGGTGATGATTTGGTCTTCTGTATATGAGGCAATGATTTTAATCGCCACATGTTTGAGTCCAGCAAAGAATATTCCCTCCCCTACCCCCGATTCCAGTAAGAGGAACTTTTCTTCGTCAGTTAGGTTGAACACACTCTGGAGGGTCTCAACTGCAGTCGGAGACTGCTTCATGAGTAGTTGGATTGAAGAGTTAGTAATCATCGGAACACCGTACGGCGAACGCAAGAAATCATCAACATCTTGGGTGATAGTCGCGAGGCCAAGATAGTATTTTCGTCCGCGCTTAGCAACACTGTAGAGAAATTCAGCAGTATCTTCTTGCTGAAGCATCCACCAAGCTTCGTCTATGACGAGCAATCGCTTTTTTAGTACACGACGTACCGCTCCCCAGATATGGTTGGTGACAATGTACATAGCGATTGCCTTCAGTTCCTCTTCCATATCGCGGAGAGAGAAGACTACAAACTTTTGATTGATATCAACATTTGTTGGCTGGTTCATGAAGCCCGCCCAAGAACCAGAAGTAAATTTTTGTAATCGCGCAATTAGTGACTCGCTTCCTTCCATGCCAGCGAGCACCATCTCAAAGTCTGAGAGCAGTGGAGGTTGGAGTTCACGGTAGTCGGATTGTCCGGTGATATCTTTGAGTGCGTATGTCTCATGGATGGCTTGGTCGACAAGAGCATCTTCCTCTGGAGTGAGTCCGCTGAGCATTAATTTGAAGAGCCCCACAAGTTCAATAATATGTGAACGCAGAACATCTTTTGGATCCTCCCCTTCTTGTGGAAGTGGAAGATCGAAAGGATTTATGTGATGATCTGATGAAAGTGAGATATTGAAGAAGCGTCCTCCTGTTGCCTCTGCGAGGTATTCGTACTCACGCTCAGGGTCGATGACAATAACCTCGGTGTCAAACATCATTGATCGCAGTATCTCGAGTTTAATTGCATAGGATTTGCCTGCTCCTGAAGTGGCAAAGGTCACAGAGTTGTAATTAGCGAGGGAGAATCGGTCAAATAGTACGAGCGACGAGTTGTGGCGATTGATTCCGTAGAGGATTCCATCGTCAGAAGTGAGGTCAAACGAAGTAAACGGAAAGAAGCTTGAAAGTGGTGAAGAATTAAACTTGCTGTGTACCAGAAGCTCATCGTGGTTAATAGGCATCACACTTCGAAATCCTTGTTCTTGCTGGAAGAGTGCCGGTTTTAGATAAATGAGTCGCGCATCGAGAATCCCCTTAAGCTCCGTTTCAACTTTATTGAGGTCAGCCTCAGTGTCTCCATAGATAGCAATATAAAGGCCAACATCAAAAAGTTTCTCCTCTGCTTGTTGGAGCTTGTCTCTCAAATCTTCTAGGTTTCGGTATGCCGCATCGAGTTGAGGGTCTCGCACCTGCCCCTTCTCGGCTCGAATATTTATTTGGCTCTGCACTTCGGCGACTTTTTTTTGAAATTTTTTGAGCGTGTCTGCGGTATCAACAGGATGCACCATGATGGTGACGTCCATCTCTCGCTCCATATTAAGTACTGGCTCAATCCATCCGTCATTGAGATATCGTGGATATGAAATGGCATAAAAAATACGTGAAAGCCTGCCACTGATGTTGATATTGCGGGGACTGATGTTTATTGCTGATGGAGCAATGACGTCCGGCAGTGACAGTGTTGTGGGGTCAGGCACTGCGTTACCCAACTCAGAAGAAGTTGCTACACCTGTCTCTTTTTTCTTTATAAAATCAAGTATTCCCATAGTATTTATTGTTTCGGTGCTGAGGACGCTTCTTGCGGATTCAGTATGTGATAGTAGAGCTCCGTCAACTCTTCGTTACCGAGGGATATAGTCTTTATTCCGATTCTTCCCAGACCCTGCTCTACCACACTGATACGCTGATCGAGTTGTGTGCGGTATTCGTCGAAACGTACGGGGTCGAATGCTTTCTCATTCGATTTCCTTCCGAGGATACTTTTGATATTCGAACGGACATTTGTATCAATCGGTGTATAAGGCACCACAATGAAAAAACTTTTAGACATAATATCAACTTCGCTCGTGAAAGTTCGGATGAATTCCATGTATTCACGCAATTGCACACGCATAAGGTCGTTGTATTGGTCAGCTTCGCGGGTAGCCAGTTTTGCTAAGTATGGCTCAATATCGAGTCTGCGCGATTGGACATAAATTTGCAGTGAGAAATCAAGTGTGTTGAGAAAGGCTTGAAATTGGCCGAGTATAGCAGTTTGCTCATCGGTTGATTTGAGCGCAAAGTTTATTGAAGACGCAAGCAATACAGAGCAGAGTTGTCCATTATCAAGAACAACCGTTCCGTTCCGGATGCTTCTAATTGGGACAAAGTCCTGTGTAGTGTCATTTTTTGCCATATTTGTTATCGGCCACTTGTTGGTTCGAGGGCTTCTAGTTCAAGCTTTCGAGAGAGTGACGTTATGTTATTTGTGGCAGGTACGGGCAAGTGTGAGGGAGATGTTTCAACAAGTGGCGCGTTTTGTGTAGACACTACCTGCTCATTTCTTTTTCGCCAAAGGTATAACTTCGTGTGGGTAAAGTAACCCACGCTTGATTCAAGAAAATCAGAGAAGGGGCGGTTGTTGATTTTGTGGAAGGCAAGAAATCCAGCAAGTCCGACAATGGGTGAAGCAAGAATCACAAAAAGAAAAAATGGAAGTGTGAAAAAGAGGATAACTGCTGTGCCCCCACCTCCTGCGAGGTAGACGAACTGTTTCCAAGTGAAAGGTCCAACAATTTTATCCTCCACTTCAATAAATTGAGGTACTTCAAAGCGCATGTCCATATTGTACCGCAATCACCGCGACCACCGAAGGTGCACGTGCGGATTGCCTTCCACTACTTTGTATCACTTCTTCTCACTCCCTGCATCATATCGAGGCATTTCAGTGAGTGGCTTTGCATATCGCGGCACGTCAGATGTTTGTTGCTGATCATTCTGACCACTGCGCTGGATAGAGGCGATATCGTCCTGCATGGTGCGAGAACCACTTAAGTTTGTGCTTACAGTCTTTGGTGTAATAACCGAAGGTACAGTTTGCTGCGGAGTTGGAGAAGTAACTACTGTTGGCTCTTGAGGTCTAAAAGACGGTTCTGCTTCAGTAGGTGTGTTCGATACACGTGGTTGAGTGGAAGTGCTCTCAGTCATCTCTGGGATTGGTTTAAGAAAATCAGCCAGGCTTGCTGCTATTTGCCCAGCTGTATCTTGAGGTATAGATAGATTTTGTTGCAAGAGCAATGGAAGTTGTGATTTTGGGTAAAAACCAAGAACAATGTCTCCAATTAAAAGAGAATATATTGAGTAGTTTTTCTCAGAGAGTTGATATTTTTCGTAGACTTTCTGTAGCATTTCTCCGCTTTCAGGCGAAGCATACAGTTCTTGTATTATTTCTGAAGCTACTTGATATTTTTGTCTACGTTCTTGTGATTTTGCCATGACGATAGATAACTAAGTGTTCAGCTAAAATGTTTGTCCGTGAGGAGACGAAAAGTATTTACGCACAGAAGAATGCGCAGCTTGTGGATTAGCATCAATATTTTCTCTAATCTTTTTCCTTTCCTCTCGTGTTAGGCTATCGGACTCCACAATTTGTCTGAGTATACCACCTGTCAAAGCAGTCATAGCTCTTGGGTCCGATAGGATTTCCTTTGGAAGTTTGGCAACCTCTTTGTCTTTTTTATCCTTAAATACACTTAGAGGATCAGCCCTTGAGTCTTCTTCAAATTTATTCCAAAGTTTAGTTTCTCGAGATTCTTTTATTGAATTCACTTCTGTTTCGAGGAATTTCTTACTCTTCTTTAGATCATCCATTTGAGAGGAGTTCAGCCCGTCTGCGTTGGCAGTGAGGCGGTCTGCTCCCAAAGCCTCAAGTTGTCCGATACTTGCTTTACCAATAATCTCTACAAGCTGCTTATTTTCACCATAAGTATCTTTGAGGAGTTGTTCTATCGCATTACCGCGCGTCTTAGCAAATGCTCCTTTCTGTGTGTCGTTAAACTCTTCGCTCTTCATGATGTCATCCATTTGGCTACTCGATACGTAACGCATAACCTCCTCATTGTTTAGAAGTTTCTCGCCAGCTTCTTCAAATTGAGCCTTCGACATGTCGCGAACGGCTTTCTCGGTTGCAGCCAAACGTGCTTTTTTATCGGTAATTTTACGTGCTTCCTCAAGTTCAACAACACCTCCCATTTTTGCATATTGAGCAGCGTTATCTTTGTCAATTTTACGTACCTCTGTCATAGATTGAGATCCTCCAAATTTTGCGTCAACGCCAGCTTTATAGAACCCGCGTATACTCCTGTCTAACCCGGTAGAGCGCAAGAATCTTGATGTCCTTGTGTTTTTACTTCGTTCTTTGTCAAAATTCTTCAAGTATTGTTCTGCTGGTTTGCCAATGAGATTACGTCCTGCAAAACCTTGCAATTGTCCTCGAAGTGAATTACCCATCTTTACAGCCTTCTCGCCCCCTGCAATGGACAATAGCTGAGCTGATTTGATGGAGGCGATTACAAACATAATGGCGACGACGAATTGCAGAAGTACAGACCAGGAGTCTGCAGTAGGAGTACCGCTTTGATTTTTGAGTGCCATAGAGAGACTTTCTGGGCTGTCCGCATAGAGTGTTTGGAGTACTCGTACCGAGATGTAGAGGAAGAAAAGAAAGATAGGAGCGAAGAATGCATGTTTGAGGAGGGCGGAAAAAAGCTGTCCAGAATACTTACTTGTTTGTGGAAAGACGCTTGCTGCAAACAGAAGTGGCGAGAAAATCATGATGAAGATAAGCATCACGTAGCGCACGACAAGTATAATTGCCCCTGCAGCAAGCACGAACGCGAGCACAAGGAGGAAGAGAAAGCCCATAAGGAAAAATGCAATAGAACCGCCTGTGGTGTGGTTGGCGAGTTCTTCTGGAGGTAGTGGGTCATAGAGACCCGCTAGACCAGAGTTGCGCGCAATTTCAAATCCTATGTTTCGATCACCACTATCTTCGAAGAGTTGGTGGATTTCTACAGCAAATACATTCGACACATCGATGACAACTTTAGTGAAGAAGAGACTGAAGTTGATGAGGAGTGCCGCGATAACAAGCTGAGCCAAGAAACGTTTCGTGTTGGCACTCTCAGGCTGGAGAATGGTGCGGATACCAATATAGATAAACCCAAAAATAAATACGAGGTTGCTGAAATCACGGATGACCCCCCAGATTTCGTTTATGGTGATACCGATACCACCCTCCTTTATTCCCTTGCCCATATTGAGTACGGTAACGTCGAATGCTTTTTCAAGTATGACGCCACCGAGCCATGCGAAAGAGGCCCCAATGGTTAAGAGAAAGTCCCCGAGTGCATATCCGACAGTCGTAACCACATCTTCTGCGTAAGCATTTGCGATGTCTATATGGACGGAGGAGGATACACTAGAAAGTGTTGTTGGTGAACTAACATGGGAATCTATAGATACCAATACCGGAAGCATAAAGAGAAGTATCGCAAAAAAACCGACCAGGGTGCGTGTGAGTATGTTGTTTTTAAAGAAAGTTTTCATATTTTTTATTATGAACAATCCTTCAAGAAATCGTCAGTTTCTACCTTTAAGTCGTCGAGCTGTATGTTCAAATCCAAGACATCGAATGAAGAGTGCAGTGTTCCGTTAGAGCGAAGCTTGAGGTAGTCCTGATATACAGTATTTTTCTTCTTTTGCTCCGAAGATTGTTCATATTGAGATGAGAGGAGTTCGAGTTGAGCAATCGTAGAAGTATTTTGGACGATAGATGTGTTCAGACCAGTCTTCGTTGCTTTGAGTGAAATAGAGAGAGTCGGGTCGCATTTTTTATTAGCTGCTTTTATTTCAGTTTTGTCGATAAGGTCGAGTGTTTCAAGATATATCACTTGTACATCCTTCTCTGTTTTGAGAGATTGTGTAATAGGATTTGCAGAATTGTCGGAGAGACCAACGGTAGAATCATCATTATCAACTTGATCGAGATAAGAAGATCCACCACTTCCGCTTGAGAGTCCGAGGAGTCCTCCTGCTCCAGTAAGTGCTTGTTGGGCAAGTTGCGCAAAGAGCGCTGAGACAACTTCGTTGATTTCGTCTGCGGTGATGAGTGTATCTTGACTTGCACCAAGCGCTTTTGTAAGTTGTTCTGAGATAACCTTTCCAGGTGTGACTACTTTACACTGTTGCTTTCCGTTTACCTCAACACATGTCTTGAGGGAAAGGAAACCGTTACCCTGCTGGATTTCGTCAGATGCATTTCTTTGTTTTTCAGCGATGTCTGCATTGAGTTTTTCTTGAGCGAGTATGTACGCGCCATATTGGTTGTTTTGTTGGACGGTGGTGACTTGGAACCAGTCATCCCAGTTGTTCATAGCATCAGAAACTGACCCAACTGCGCCGTCTACATTATTCAGAATGTCGGTGATTGTACACGCTGCTTGCTCTTCGAATGTTTGGTTGTATTGGATTTCAAGCGCGGCGCGGATATTTAACTCAAAGGGGCTACAAAGGAAGCTAAGTTCAGAACCATATATAAATTCACCAGCAACTTGGTCGGCGACGTCGCGCAGGAATCCCCCAAGATCGGTCACAAATGCGGGGCTTCCCTCGAAACCTGAGTTAATCCAGCGCACGATACTGGTGGTCATCTGTCGCACGGCCTGTTTCATTAAGGCGTTAGCAACACCGTCCAGACCAAGCTCTTTGAGTTCAAGGGCGGTGGCGCTTATAGCGGTGGCGGTGGTTTGGATGAGATTTGTCGGGTCAAGGACAATATCTCCTGCACCAAAGAGCGCATGAGCCTCTTGTTTTTGGAGTGTTGGTGAAAAAGGGGCGAAGGTGAGAGCTAAAATTGTTATAAAAACTGCGCCACGATAAATAATGCGTGTTTTCAACCCCCGTTTTAAGTAGTGTAAAAAAGCGTTCATAGTATTGTGCTACGTTCCTGCTCGGAAGAGAGCCCCGGCCTCGTCGTCTGCATATCGAATACCCTCTGTGTGCAAGTAAAGGTAGATACGAGAAAATGTATTGACGAGTGTTTGCACGTCACTGTCATATCGTTTTACACGTAAAAGTGCATACACAGGATCTGCTGATGCATGTGCCATTGCATCGATATCGTGCTGGACCGCCTGATATGCATTCAGAAGCATAAGGTGTTCGTTTGCAAGGTCGGGTGGTGCAGCTACCTTTAGTGTATCAGCAAGTACTTGTGCGTAGGCGTCACTGATGTTTGTAAGTTTTTGATAATCTTCTGGGCTGTTACTCTGGAGCGCACGCTCAAAAATACTGAGTTCGTTTTCAGTGTTGTTTGGAGAGTATCGCACTGTGATTTCTGCGATACGGTTTCCGTAGTCACGAAGAGATGCATCCGAAGAATCTCCGATGAGTACATCTTCTCTGCCATACGGCACGTCCTCGGTATTTTTGAGGAGGTCAGAAAGTGATGCTTTGAGAAATAACTCTTTATTATTTTCACTCAGTGCTCCCGACAAACTTGAACGAGTGTAATTTTCAAAAAATGAGCGGGCAAAGACATCGGTCACCGTATTAGCATTCGTCTCCCCTTCTGTTCCCTCTATGTCTATCTCAGGAGCATCTTTTGCTGCGCGGAGCGTCATGCTCTCGAGCCCATTTTCCCAGTTGTTCTGCTGAGCAATATAAGTACGAGGTACTGTTGGTTGCGGTACCGCAACGACTGCGCCCGTCTGCGTATTTACGGTATTGTATTTTAGATAAAAAGCGCCAAGAATAAACCCTATACTAAGAAGAATTGCTCCACCAATACGCGTACGTTTACTCACAGTGTTTTCGATTTACCACTTCAGTATAGCAAGGTATCGAAGGTGGTGTGGAAATGTATGTTTAGAATACTGGGGTAACTAGGTGGATTACTTGTGGACCGGGTCTTTCTCTATACGGACTTCGTAATCGTTATGTGGCTGTATGTCTATTGAGTGTTCGTGGATTTTTCAAGAAATGTCGCTAGCTTTAGCCATATTGGAAGACCGAGGTCTTCACCGCGCGCTTCTTTTTGTATGTTGAGTGTAGAGAAGGTCTCTTCTAAGAGTGATCGATCAAACTGTTTTGAAAGGTTGCCGAGCAATTGTTTGCGTTTTGAACCGAGGCCGAGATGCAGAAGTTGAAAAAAGAAAACTTCGCTGAGGTCTCCAAAGTTATCCTTTGAAATACCGGAAACAGCAATAATAGCGGAATCTACTTTTGGTTGAGGGCTAAAATTACCTCGAGAGACCGTTTTTATGTATCGAGGCATACCGTATGCTTTTACCGAAAGTGATAGTAAGGACTCTTTTGGGTCACGCGCAATACGTTCTGCGACTTCTTTCTGAACGAGGAATATCAGAGTTTTTGGTTGGCAGGCGCCTGAAAGGAAAAGTCGAAAAAGTATACCCGAGAGGTAGTACGGGATATTGGCAACCAATATGAACGACTGGTTTGAGAGACCAATGTCGGTGAGGTTAACTTCGCGTATATCTCCGTGATGGAGAGTAAATGTTCCCTCCGCGATTTCTTCTGCAAACGTTTCCGTGAGGGCAGTTATTGCGCGTTCGTCCGCTTCTACCGCAACAACATTCGCTCCCCGCTTTAAGAATTCCCTAGTAAGCATCCCGGTACCGGGTCCAATTTCGAGCACAGTGTCTCCCGCTCCCACTTCTCCCGCGTCAGCCATCCACTCCGGTACGCGCGGATTGGTGAGAAAGTTTTGCCCGAGGGACTTTTTTGCGTGTATTGTTTGGAGTTTTTTCTCCATATAGGGTCACTCTATCTCAATGATGGATTCATAGCCAGCATCTCCCCCGAAGTCGTTTGGATTTGACGACTCGATAAGTTCTTCACGAATGTCGCTCAAAAATGAAGACGGTACATTTATGCGTTCACTTCCAAAGATGGTGCGTATATGAGCGAAAGAAAGAAATACTTTCTTTTCTGCACGAGTTAGCGCAACGTAGAATAATCTTCGCTCCTCCTCATTGTCAATTTTCTCATCGGAGAGTCGCTCATGTGGAAATAGTCCCTCTTCAAGCCCTGTAATAAATACGTATGGGAACTCAAGTCCTTTTGAGGCGTGGACAGTCATGAGTCGTACGGCATCTTGTTCCTCTTTACTCTGAATCTCGTCTTGATCACTCTGGAGCGCTGCGTCTTCAAGGAGGTGTTCGACGGCCTCTTCAGGTGTGTACTCATCATATTTAGTAGCAAGTGTGACGAGTTCATGAAGGTTTTCAAGTCGCTCAAGCTCCTCTTCCCCGCCCTGTCGCAGTTGTGCTTCAAGCCCTGTCTGTTTGATAATAAATTTTAATGTCTCCTGCAAAGGTTTCTCTTTTGCACAATGCGCAATTTCTTCCATGAGTGTTTCAAACACTTGAACTTTTTTGAGTGTGGCGCCAGCTATGTCCGCACGATTTCCCTCAATAAGCTTAAGAAGTGTTACTTTTCCAATACCGCGTGGAGGAACATTCACCACACGCGCAAGGTCAGCGTTGCTTGTGGGGTTGAGCGCAAGGCGAAGGAAGGACAATACATTCTTTACTTCTTTTCGTTCAAAGAATCGAGTACCGAGCACTTGGTAGGGTACGTTAAAATTGAGAAACGCTTCCTCGAGGGCTCGTGATTGGAAGTTTGTCCTAAAGAGTATTGCAATAGATGATGGGGATGCGCCACTTCGTATGAGTTTTTTTGCTTCGAGTGCAATGTGTTCAGCCTCATCAGTACCATTCATGGCTACGTAGAGCGCTATCGGCTCTCCCTCAGCATTGCTAGTAAAGACTTTTTTATCTGGACGATTTTGGTTTTTTTCAATAATGTCATTAGACGCAGTAATAATAGTTTGTGTTGAGCGGTAGTTTTCTTCGAGCATGACGATTTTTGCTGAAGGAAAATGTTTTTCAAACTGGAGTATGTTTGCAATGTTCGCGCCACGCCAAGAATAAATGCTTTGATCGACATCTCCAACGACACAGATGTTGGTGTCTTCATTCGAGAGCATGCGTGCCATTTCGTACTGCACTTTGTTGGTGTCTTGATATTCATCGATATGAATATAGAGAAAACGATTACGGTATATATGTGCGATATCGGGGTTGCTCTGGAGCATGTTGAGTGTACGAAGAAGCAGATCGTCAAAATCGAGTGCGTGTTCTTCACGAAGAAATGAGTCATAATGTTCCCACACTTCTCCCGCAACTCGCTCAGGGTACGAGCGCGCACCATCAAGAAATGAGAGTCGAGAGAGAGCATCGCCTTTGGCTTTTGAAATAATCGAGAGGATTGTCCGTGGTTCGAATTGCTTGGGATCATAATTCGCCTTTTCTAGAGCGCGCTTGATGGCGCGTACAGAGTCACTTCGGTCGAAGATGGTGAAATGTCGGCGGAGTCCAAGTTTTTCATGGTTTTCTCGAAGCATCCTTACGCCGAGTGAGTGAAATGTGGTAACGGTGGGGATGCTGTCAAAGCCTGCGCGCGCCGCAGAAGGATTTGCAGGTGGCGAGGTATGTTTCCCGAGTAGGTTGAGTACGCGCTCGCGCATCTCCTTGGCGGCTTTGTTGGTAAACGTCACTGCGAGAATGTTGTGCGGCGCAACACCTTTCTCAATAAGGTGAATAATGCGGTGTGTGATGACACGTGTCTTCCCTGATCCGGCTCCAGCAAGTACGAGGAGGGGTCCTTCTGTACATTCGACTGCTTCACGTTGCGCGACATTCAATCCTTCGAGGTGTTTGGAGGTGTGCATGAGAGATAACTATACCTGCACACCTACTTTTTTCATAATTTAGAGAGTAATAATTTACACAACTCTTATTCAAAGAGTCAATACTTCGTAAAAGGCTTGCGGTGAGCCCTCGTATAACCTTTTCTAACGCACTGTGGATATGACGGTTTGGCAAGGTTGCGTCGTTATTTCATCAGGATATTATTATCTGCATACCAGAGTGTAGTGGTATCGGAGCGTATGACGCTTTTTTTGTTTGAGAGATTGACTGTGCATGGAAGCAATACGGCGGCGAGTCCAAATAAATATTGCGTATTAAACTCACAGAGCAGGATTCTGAACCTTCCGATAGTAGAGAGCAAGGTTGGATGACATATGTATATTCACGGCGGGTAGTCTTTGAACTCCTTCCGCTCCTCTTTCTTATAGCTGTCCCACTTTCTGTTCATGCGGGGGTGTTTACGTCACTAATAGGAGCTCTTGGAGAGGAAATTGTATTTGAACGAATGGAAAAGAGTACTGAGACTGCACAGTCTGTACCACTTCTTAAGGCTGCGCTTCACACTGATCCAAATCCTGCAAAAGGTGGAGGAGATATTCTTGTTGATGACGGTGCGCTTATTTCTGAAGGACGGAGTAGTGAGGTAGATAGTATTAATACACGTACAGCAAATGGTGAAATTAGTGTATATGTAGTTCGTGAGGGCGATACACTTTCGCAGATTGCCAGCATGTTTGATGTGTCCGCGAGTACTATTTTATGGGCGAATGATATCGAGCGCGCAGACCTTATTCAACCGGGCCACACACTCGTCATTTTGCCGATTACCGGTATTAGTCACGTAGTAAAGTCAGGAGATACTCTGGCTTCAATTGCAAAGAAGTATGATGGTGATGCTGGAGATATTCTCGCATATAATCAGCTTGCTTCAGCAACGGACATTAGTGTCGGAGACACAATTGTGGTGCCGGGTGGTATGGTTGCTGCTCCTACTCCGGTGAAGAGTACTTCTCCAGCGCGCTCATCGACAGGTACGGTGGTAGTGAGTGGTGGTGGCAGTTCAGGTTTCAGCCATCCTCTCCCTGGTTCGGTGAAGACCCAAGGTATACACGGATATAATGGTGTCGATCTTGCAGCTCCTATAGGCACTCCTGTCCTTGCGGCGGCTTCTGGTGAAGTGATTGTCTCTAAAGGCTCAGGTTGGAACGGTGGATATGGAAACTATGTAGTGGTAAAACATACAAACGGTACACAGACACTCTACGCGCACCTTTCTTCAAATGCTGTGGGAGTTGGTACGAGCGTGAAGGCAGGCTCGGTTGTTGGATATGTGGGAAGTACGGGACGGTCGACGGGGGCACATCTCCATTTCGAAGTTCGTGGAGCAGCAAACCCATTCTGATTCTCAAATGGGCGCATAGCTTTGTCGCTACAGAATTTTTTGCAGTCATCGTAGGTCTACTACGTCTCCTTTAAAAAATTCTTATGCTCCTCGCTCTCCATCTCATTTGAGAATCAGAATATCCAACACTTTACTCTGTACTTCGTCTTCTTAAGAATATGAGAATAGATGCAATGAGACAAAAGTATTCTTGAGGTGGTCAGGCTGGAACTTTATTAACCCAAAATGCAACTAACTAGCTCTGGAAATTCGTCACTGTCCATTTCCTTGGTAATGAAGTGTCCATGCCTAGGTAGATTGATAACTTGGCAATTAAGTTCTTTGGTTAGAAATTCAGCACTTTCAATATTCTCTAACTCGTCATTTTCTGAAGTAAAGACAATTCGTTCTGGTACTCGGGTCTGTAGGGAAGTGTCAATTTCAAAGGAATAAAAATCTTGGAGTACAGGGTCTGCACTCGCTGTTCTAAGATTAGGTGCCACCATAACAAGTTTTCCAATCTGTTGTTTCGTCTCGCTAAGCCAACGAACTAAGAAAGTAACTCCTCGGCTATGTCCGACCAGGACAGTTTCTTTATCAATTGGGTATTTCTCTAACTCTGCTTTCCAGTCTTCATATCGTGGCAACCAAGGTTCGGGCATAGCAGGGACATAACAAGAAATTCCCTGTTTCTCTAGTTCAGATTTGACCCATGGTTGCCAATATAGTTCGTGTAGATTATGCGGGTTTTGAGGTGTGTTCGTGAGAGGACCGCCGTGTATGATTATTACATTCACAAAGCATTAGTATTTAACCCACTCTCCTTCTGAGACAACTTCCGTGTGGTCACCATCAACTACAATGGCACTTTTATTGTCGAGTGCGTATAGATCGTTGTTGATAGTTTTTAGGTATTCTCTATTTGCTTCGTGACTTACTGATTCAGGTGTATGTACAGATATTTCGAAATCAACAAAACCGAGGCCGGTTAGGTCATCTAACCCAATGTAGTCGATATCTTCGCTATGGAGACTGGTAATGCCCATGCTCGGTGTGACAAGAGTTGCTCCGACACTTACACCTACATACACTTTTGTATCTAAATTTGCATAGAGCCATTTATCAAAATCAGTCTTTCGTACTTGGTTGAGTAAGTGAAATGTATTTCCTCCACCTACGAGAACTACGTCGACATCTGCGAGCCTGTTTTTCCAAGCGACTCCTTCTGCAGAAATATCGACAATATCAATCCACTCGATTCCGTATTTTTGTAGACTGACCAGATTCTCTTCGATCAACCAGCTTTTGTTTCCCAGTTCGACATTTGCAGCGGTTGGTATGACTGCCACTTTAATCTGGGAAGTTTCCTTTCCCACTAATGTAACCAAGGCGTTTGCAATGGTTTGGTTACTAATCCCCGTTGATGTTAAAAGCAATTTCATATATTGAAGAGTAAAAAATTATTTTGTGACAGGGTTGAGTCCTGCAATTATTGCCACCCCGTGGTCGGGTGAGTCCTCTATTGCTCTAAATGTTTCTTTGTCAACAAAGAAGACCTGTACCCCATTATCCAGCATTGTATTAAAGGAGGAGTTCACGGACTCATAACCTATGGGTGTGACACTTTCTTCGCTTGTGTACTCAAGCTCTCCCAAACCTATGTTTGGATCATCCTCAAAGGTATCACTTGGAAGCGAATAAATAGCACCGCCCACGTCTAATGACTCGAATCTTTCTTTGTCAGAAATAACTATGTATGGAACACCATCTATAGAACCAGATTTTGTCCAACTGTCATCAGTATCTACAAGAAAAACAGTAGCCATCGCTTTGCTTGGAGTAGCATAAATTTTTGGACCCTCTTTCTCATATCGTCTTTTTCCAATCCGAGGTTCAAAATTTTTAATGCTACTATTCCTACTGGCATGGTATAGCACGGGAGGTTTTTCCGGTTTTGGTATGAAATTATTCTCAGATTCCATAGTGCTTAGTTTAACAAATTGTCATACAACCTGGACAGGTTCTATGAGGAAGATCGCTGATATTAAATTTTGATGCGGTACTGCAAAGCTTCTAAAACATGTGATGTCTCGATATGGTCCTTGCTATCTAAGTCAGCGATCGTCCGAGCAACTTTGATAACGCGGTGATAACTTCGCGGAGAGAGTTTAAATTTTTGTACTGAGGTCCGAAGTAGTTCACGAACTTCATCAGTGAGCACGATGAGTTCGTCGATTGTCCGCGCGGACATCTCCGCATTCGCAGTGATACCAAGGTCTGTGAAACGTTCCCTTTGACGTTCACGCGCTTTGGCAATCTGTTCGCGTGCGCTTTCTGTCTCTCCCGACTGTGTGTTTTTCTCAGTCATCGTATCGTAGTCGACATGTGGAACAGGGAGCCAGAGATCGATACGGTCAAGAATTGGTCCAGAGATTTTGTTCTTATAGGTCTCCAACATTTGTGATGCGTAATCACCACGTTCATCGCCACCACGGGTGGGGTTCATCGCTGCGATTAAGATAAAATCTGCGGGGAAAAGTGCAGATGAATGTACGCGCGAAATGGAAACAATACGATCTTCAAGCGGTTGACGGAGTGCATCGATACTTCTTCTCTCAAACTCAGGAAACTCGTCGAGAAAAAGAACGCCACGATGTGCGAGTGTTACCTCTCCTGGTTTTGGATGTGCACCACCACCAACGAGTGAGGTATGTGACGCGGTGTGGTGTGGTGAACGAAACGGTGGACGTGACGAAATCTTACCAGAAAGGGTGCCTGCAACAGAATGAATGGAAGTGACTTCGAGCGCTTCAGGATTGCTGAGTGGTGGAAGAATTCCCTGCATCGCACGTGCGAGCATTGTCTTCCCTGTACCGGGAGGTCCGACGAGAATTACATTATGCCTGCCGGTAGCTGCGATAATCAATCCGCGCTTTGCACTCTCTTGTCCGCGAATATCTTCAAGTCGAACGACGTCCTCGTCCCAGAGATTTGCAATCTGTGTCGGAGATTGCGGTGCGAGTACTGCGTGATCGTCGCGCGAAGTATCGAGATGGTTGATGACTTCGAGAAGTGTTCGGGCGGGAGTAATGGTGACGTTCTCGATAAGTGCGGATTCCTCAGCGTTTCCGTGTGGAACAACTACTTCCGTAAAACCAGCGTCCCTTGCGGCATGCACAATAGGTAACACTCCGCGTATTTCTCGAAGTTTTCCGTCGAGTGCGAGTTCCCCGACAAGGAGTGTTTGAAGCGGCACCTCTTCCATTTCTCCTGCTGCGACGAGGTATGCGATTGCAATAGGAAGATCAAAGAGAGGTCCTTCCTTCTTGATGTCTGCAGGAGCAAGCGAGACAACTACCTTGTTGTTCTCGCTCTTTGGAGATGTGAAACCAGAGTTTTTGATTGCACTACTCACTCGATCTTTTGCTTCATCGACTGCTTTTCCAGCAAGACCGACAATTGCAAATGAATACAGACCTCGTGAGAGGTCTGCTTCAACGGTCACGATGTTGCCAGAGAGTACTCCAGGTTGTGCTGCATGTACTCGTGCAACCGACATAATATTTTATGCGGGCAAATTTGTTTCACCGTCCATGTGTGCTTCACAGGTGCGTGCTGCAGGGTTTGCTTCGAGGCGTGCTGATTCTATCTCCTCCCCTGATACTTCGCAAATACCGTACGTACCCATTTCAATTTTCTTCAACGCGCGATTGAGATTATTGTATCTGGTCTCTAATACTGCGACTGTTGCTCTTCGTTCATCGTACTCCTCAGTTCTGTCTGCAACATCGTTTGGGTCTGCTGAGGCAGCTTCTAAATCATTAGAACGTTCAATCCAGTCAGAAGGATTTTCTGGGTTACGAATACCGATTGTCTCTAGTTCGGTGGTCAGTTCAGAAAGTTCTGCCTCAAGTTGTGTTTTATATTTTGCTGTGTCGAGTGCCATATAAAAAAAGTATACCTCATCATCTAAAAGTGGTCGAGGAGTTGTCGAAAAGCTTCACGTGTTGTCGTGATGAGGATTGTGTCCCTTTCGATAAAAGAATAGATAATACGCTCAGTGCCTGCTTCGTCATAGAGAACTCGGACGTGGTGGTCGTCTATATTTGTATCAACAAAATGGAGTGCGAGCGTGCCATCTATAGTGCGAGCATCTTGATCAAAGCTTCGTGCTACAGGTTCGCCAAAGAGTGGTGAGAGATCCGCACTCATGAAAGGTTCCCATTCAATCATTCCGGCAAATACGATATCGAACGCACTAGACTTTAAAACTATGAATGGGTCAGTGGTATCAGAACGAATACCACCAATCATCATTTCGTTATTGAGGGACCGAATAAAGGCGCTTGGAGCGCGAGGTTCGAGTACTGCAAAAAATTCTTGAGTTGATACTGGTGTTACTCCCACTTCTTCAAGTGTTGTTACAAAACGCACCTCGGTAATTGTTGCTGAAGAAGCTTGTATAGAACTTTCAGTTTTAGTGAGTAGTGCAAGACGAGTCTCTTCGAGTGGTATTGATATTTGTTCGTCAGTTTCAAAAAAACCAATTGGTTCAGCAACGGGAGTGTCTTGATTGAAAGCAAAATCAAAATTGAAAGATGAACGATTATTAAAAATATACAGACCGCCTGCAGCAATTCCTCCGATGAAAATAATTACGAGACCAAAAATCAGAGCACGCTTTACTGAGAACAAACTTGGTTTGTTAATTTCATGAATAGTGGATGGTGCTTCTTGTGCCACTTCTGGTTTTTTAGGTACCTCAGGTTTTTTAACAGGAGCTGTTTCTGGCTTCTCTTTTATTTTTGGGACTTTAAGTTTTGGTGGTGTCGGAATCGTTGATGGTACAGGCGCTTGTTCTTTTTGTTCTGGCAGCTCCGTTCGAACGGTAGTTTCAGGAACAGTGTTCTGGTTACCTTTTTGCACGACAATATTTTCTCGCACGATGTTTACCTCATCTTTCTTTGTGTAGTCGTCGAGTGACGCTTCTACATGCTCATCGACTTGTGGCGCAACACCGGCAGTGGTCATCTGTTCGCGATGCACAAGTGAAGGTGACGTAATAGATCGACTAGTTGGTGAAGTGTCTGAAGATTCACCGACAATGTGTGTCCATGTTGCCTCAGCTTCTTTTGCTTTTGCCTTTATGACAAAAGGTTTTCCTGTTACTCGTTCTGCGTCTTGCTGAAATGTCTTAATACGTTCAAGTACCACCTTGTGGTCATCTTGGGTCACTTGTTGAACACCTTGCACTGCTTTTTGGATTACATCTCTACGCTGTGTTCCAGGGACGACTTTTGGTGTCTCGGGTTTCTGAAACACTTCAAGATTTTTAACAGTGTCAGTTTTGTCTTCGGTCCATTCCCCGACCGCATTCTTTAGAACACCAAAAACACTTTTGCGTGATTGCTTCTTGTCTGTGACGATGGTTCCACCAGAAATCTGTGAGTCATCTGCTCCAGAGACGTCAACGGCACCACCGTCATTAGAGAGCACTGGTCCGGTAGGTTCTGAAGAATCATGTTCTGGTATTTCTTTTACTTCATCTCCAAAAACTACACCGTCATCACTTTCACCAAGATTGTCGGCAATACTGGCAATTGTTTGTTGTTTTTTTGAGTTATCCATGACCTTAGAATAGTATGGCACAAACCCACAGCTCCACTGAGTGGAGCTGTGGGTGGTTTTCAAAATGATTCCACGATTCTCTACTCTTTGGGTGGTGTTAGTCCTTTCTTTACGCCAAATTCTGGGTCAACTTTCTTGATTGAGAGTCCGATTTTCCCATTCTCTACTTTACTTACCACTACAGGTACAGTCTCTCCAACAGAGAGTACTCCTTCCACATCTTCAAGTCTCCATGGAACAATCTCAGAAATGTGAATCAGGCCTTCAGTCTGTTCGTTTAATTTGGCAAATGCACCAAAGGGTGCAAGTTTTGTGACGACGACGTCGAGATGCTCTCCCACTTCGAACACACGAGTAAGGGCGCGTATGTGTTCAGCAGCTTGTTCTGCGGTACTGTTCTTTCCGGTAATAAAAACTGTACCGTCATCATCAATAGATATTTCTTCTACGCCGGTCGCCTCCTTGATGCCTTTGATAGTCTTGCCTCCTCCGCCTATTACGAGGCCTATTTGCTCAGGCAAAATTGAAAGTGTGATAATTTTTGGTGCACGAGGTGAAATGTCGGTACGTGCAGTTGGGAGTTCTTGCTCAAGCACATCGAGTATGGTGAGTCGGGCCAGACGCGCCTTTTCGAGCGCTTCAGCAAGAATCTTGACGGGGATTCCTCCCACCTTTACATCCATCTGTATTGCAGTCACGCCCTTTCGGGTACCAGCAACCTTGAAGTCCATATCACCGTGTTCATCTTCAGGGCCTTGAATGTCGGTGATGAGGGCATAGTGTTCGCTGTCACGCATCATAAGTCCGGAAGCGATGCCTGCAACAGGAGCGGTGATAGGCACACCACCGTCCATAAGCGCAAGTGTCGACGCGCATACTGAGCCCATCGAGCTTGAACCATTCGACGACATTGTTTCTGACACGAGTCGAATAGTATAAGGGAACGTCTCTTTTGGTGGAATCACAGGAGCGAGGGCTTTTTCTGCGAGCGCGCCATGACCAATCATGCGTCGATTGAACCCTCCCACACGCCCTGCCTCCCCTACAGAAAATGGCGGGAAGTTATAGTGGTGCATGAAACGCTTCTTTGTCTCACGCTCTTCCATTGAGTCGATAAGTTGAGAGTCCTCTGGCCCACCGAGCGTGAGCGCGGATAGGATGTGCGTTTCTCCTCGGTAGAAAATACCAGAACCATGCAGTACTGGTGAAATGCCCCCTGCTTTTGCAAACAGTGTACGCACTTCGTCCATTCCTCGTCCGTCAGGGCGCTTCCCGTCTTCAATCGCTCCGCGGTGGAGTTCTTTGTCGATTGCTTCTTCAAACAGCTCAGCAGCGAGCGCATTGTCCGCGCCGTCTAATTTCTCGTGGAGCGCGTCAAACCAAATATCTTTAAGTTCGTAGAGGTGCGCTTTGCCCGGTTTCCCAGAAAAGAGTACGTCCGAGAGTTTTGGTGTTACAACTTCATTAAAAAGTTCCTGCATTTCCTTGGGGATTTCGTGACTTTCAGTTTTGCGCTTCTCCCTTCCTATCTCGGAGACGATTTTTTTCTGAAAATCTTCAAGTGCGGTGTTAGTTTTTACCGCTTCTTCAAATGCATGCACAATCTCTTTTTCAGAAATCTCGTTTCCTGCAGTTTCCACCATATTAATATTTCCGTCCTTCCCACAGGCAAGGATTTCGTATTTAAGTTCACCTTCTCCGCGCTCTTTGTATGTTGGATTGAGGATGAGTTCACCATCCGCGATCTTTTTTCCGATACGTACTGCTCCTACCGGGCCATCCCAAGGAATATCGGAAACGCCAAGCGCAAGCGATGAGCCAATAACACCGAGGACGTCTGGGTCGTCCTCCCCCATCGCGAGCACGGTGACCACCACTTGTACCTCGTTTCGAATGCGGTGGTCAAAGAGTGGTCGTATGGTGCGGTCAACAATACGCGCAGAGAGCACTGCTTCATCGGTCGGTCGTCCTTCTCGACGCATAAAACGGCTTCCAAGAATTTGTCCCGCTGCGTAGTGTCGCTCCTCGAAGTCAACCGAGAGTGGAAAGTACGACGCACTGCTCCGGTCCCCATAACTCATGACCGCGGTGACGAGTACCACAGTTTCTCCATAGCGGATCATGACGGAGCCGTGTGCTTGGCCGGTGAGATCGGTAAAGTCGGCGGTGAGCGTCTTCCCTCCGAATTCAGTGGAATATGATTTTGTTTGCATAGGCCTTTCTGTTTTGAGCGAGACAAGCTTCAGATTTCAAACATATCCTTGAAACCTACCTGCTTGTATCGCTCGGTGAATAATATCGAAAGTGTAGCAAATACGGGAGAGAAACAAAAACAGCCGGCATGCCGGCTGTTTTTGTTTCTAGTCTACTATTTCATCGGTGTCAGTACCGACGATTTGTTGTATTTGCTTGCGGAATCCTCCCTTACTTCGACCACCGATGATGTATTTTTTTGGATCGTCGTCCATATCAATGAAGTCATCAACGAATTCTCTTAGCTTTGAAGAACATGAGCGTCCAAAGGTCAGCGCTTCTATTTGGCACCCTTCTGAACGCACATATTCAACGAGTGGAATAAAGTCGCCGTCTCCTGTTGCAAGGACAATCGCATCAACTTTTGACGAGAGCTTGATAGCATCGATTGCCATTCCTACGTCCCAGTCGGCTTTCTTTGCTCCTCCATAGAATATTTGAAGGTCTTTTGTCTTGACCTCGATACCGATTTTTTCGAGTGCTTCAAAAAATGGCTGTTCTTCGCCACTTTCTGTAGTGACTACGTACGCAATTGCGCGCACGAGCTTTCGTCCACCGAGTGCCGCCTTTACCACCGCTTCAAAGTTTACCTTTGCTTTATAGAGGTTTCTTGCAGTGTGATAGAGGTTTTGTGTGTCAATAAAGATAGCAACCCTTTGTTCTGGATGTTTTATAACTGCCATAAAATAAAATTAGTTAAAGCATCATTTTTGATGCTTTGTTATTAAAATAATGTGCACAGAGTAGAGTGTATATGCAAATTGCCGTGCACCTCTGCAGTATACGCCTTCGCGAACATTTCTCAAAAAATATCGTATCGAAAAAGCATATCGGCGCGTTTCCCAGAGGAAACGCGCCGTCTGCCGATGTCTTTAAAGTAAAAAATTACTTTTTAAGACCCAATTTCTTTACCAAAGCCTTGTAAGTCTTCTCGTTCTTTCGTTCGAGGTACTTCATATGCTTTCGACGGTCAGCAACCATTTGCAAGAGTCCCCGACGTGAGTGGAAGTCTTTTGCGTGTTTCTTTAGGTGCTTTGCAAGCTCATCAATTTGCTTCGTAAGAAAAGCAACCTGCACTTCAGGCGAACCTGTGTCAGTATCATGACGCTTTACGTCTTTCCGCGTGTTCTCTTTCTGTCGTTTAGTCAACATATGCTCTATTTTTTGAAAATAATACGGGCTAGATAGTGCCCGCGAAGGTTTGAATACTCTACCACAGATTGACAATCTTTGCAACCCCTGCCCTAATCAAAATATATTGTGCGACGTGTGAGCTATACTGGTCTATATATGAAGCTCAGTGAACTAAAACGGGAATTCCTTGAATATCTGGAAATTGAGAAGGGGCGAAGTCTCAATACGGTACGCAATTATGAGCACTATCTCACAAAATTTCTTGAATATGCAAAGACAGATGATCCTAAGAAGCTCACTGAGAATATGGTGCGGGAGTTTCGTCTATGGCTCAATCGGCAGCCGGGTACAAAATCGGGTCGACAGGTTGAGACAATGAAGCGGAAGACCCAAAACTACTACCTTATTGCACTTCGGGCATTCCTAAAGTATTTGCGGAGACGTGGAGTAGACTCTCTTAACCCTGAACGCATTGAGCTTGCAAAGGTCTCAGAGCGTTCACTCGACCTCATTTCCCCCACAGAGCTCGACCGCTTGATGAAAGCGCCAGACGTTTCTACCGAGGCGGGTCTTCGCGATAAGGCAATACTCGAACTGCTTTTCTCGACAGGACTCCGCGTCTCTGAGCTCTGTTCCCTTTCAGCCGAAGATGTTGATCTTTCGAGAGACGAATTCTCAGTACGGGGGAAAGGCGACAAGGTACGGGTGGTGTTTCTCTCAGAGAGCGCGAAGCGCGCAATCCGCGAATATCAAAAAGCTCGCAAGGATATGAACGACGCAATGTTTATTCAGTATGGAAAAAATGTAAAGAAATCAGAGGAAAAGAACCTCGACCTTCGTCTCACTCCCCGTAGCGTCCAGCGTCTTATTAAGCGGTACGCTACGATTGCGGGTATTACACGTAAGGTAACACCGCACGTGATACGACATAGTTTTGCAACTGACCTGCTCTCCAACGGTGCTGACCTCCGTAGTGTGCAGGCACTTCTAGGACACGCAAATATTGCGACAACCCAGATTTATACACACGTGACTGACAAACACCTTCGCGATATCCATAAAAAGTTCCATTCGCGGAAATAAAAACACTCTGTGCCTATGGCACAGAGTGTTTTTATAACAGTTGCGTAGATATGTGTTTACTCTACGATAAGTGTACCAACCATACCGTTAGCTCTGTGGCTACCGACGGAGCAGTAATATTCATAGGTACCTGCTTTATCGGCAACAAACGTAACGCTTGTGCTGTCACCGGTGTTTACTCTTGCCGTTGCTACAGCAAACTCGTCAACCACCCAGTCATGGAATCCGTCGGTTGACGAGAAGTTGATAGTCACGGTGTCTCCTTCTTTAACACGAATCTCAGTCTGACTAAAGGTAAAGTTATGTCCAGTGATGTTGAATACTTCCGCCTCTGCGTTGATAGAAACGTCTGCGTCAACAGTCGGAAATTCCATACCTGCGTCAGTATTGTCTTCCTCCATCGCTTCCTGCCCCACGCTTTCCTCCATCATTGTGTCTTTTGACTCCTCCATTTTTTCCTCCCCCATCATTTCATCGGTAAGGCTTACCTCACTGTTATGAAAAATATACCAACCAAGACCACCAAGAATTATAAGGATAAGGAGTGTGAGAAAGATTTTCATAGATATAGCTTTATATTTACAGATAATTTACAAATCAAGTTGTCCTGCAGCAATGATTGCTCCGATCCAGCTTATGGTAGAGACGGCACCGCTTATTAAAAGTGATAGCCTCTCATTATTAGATAATACCGCGAATGGTTTCTCTGTTGCAACACGCATAAATTTGCCAATAAAAAGCGCATTTACCACAAGTGTGGCTACAAAAAACATTTTTACGTAGAATGCCGGAGTGGTGAGTAGGTAATCTTTAAGATCAAGAAACAAGACTACTCCGCTTGCTACCATAATCGCAAGTCCTACCCAGACGAGTCTGTGGAGGAGTACCATTTTCTTTGTAGGTAGTGTTTCCCTCTTCCCTTGTATCCATGAGAGACCCAAGTGATCGGAATAGAGGATGATGGCGACAAGCGCAAAAATAGTGGTTCCGTGTATTGAAAGCGCGACTGACTCCATGTCACGCAAGTATATCTCCAAAGGCACCCTTCGTCCAAAAGTAAAGACCGGCGCCTTTAGGCGCCGGTCTTTACTTGAGTCAATCTGCTTACGCAGTCGCTTCTACTCGCTGGATGTTTGCCGCGGCAGGACCTTTCGGGCCATTTTCGAGGTCAAATGTCACAGCATCACCCTCCTTGAGCTCATCGTAGAGGAGACCCTCTACGAGTGAACGTGCGTGGAAGAACACGTCCTTGTCACCGCCTTCGTCGGGTGTAATAAACCCGAAACCTCGGTCAGTAAGGCGTGCAATTTTGCCTGTCATCATTCGTACACTTATTGAATAATGAGGACTTCTCTGAAGAGAATCCCCACAAAACGTTCGCACCTGATCAATTGAACTTGCCCAAGGGAGCTACTGCTTTGTGCTTGCATTAAAGCACAGAGTCTTAAAAATGCAATACCCCAGCGCCTTGGCGCTGGGGTATTGCATTTTCTTCCAATAAGCTTGTTTTAGACGAACTTTTCAATGGTCGCTTGTTCTCGAAGTGTATCGAGCAATTCAGCTATGAGTACTTGTTCTTTTTGTGTGCGAATTTCAGCCTCTACTTGGTCTCGTATTGTTTCAAGTTCTGGCAGTGTGCCCTGTGAGTTGTCGAGAGAATCATAGAACGCAGTGATTTCTTCATCGGTAACTGTGATAGTTGATGTATCTACCGCTGTCTCAAGGTACGCTTGTATGGTGAGCTGTTCTTTAAGGTCAGAGCGCAATGCTTCTTCACTTATGTTGTATGAAGCAAGTTGTGCTTGAAGCGCTTCCGTACTTCCAAACTGTGCAACAATTCCGTCAAACTCAGTCTGTATCTCAGTATCAGTTATTGAAACACCTGAAGCAGTAGCAGCTTGCGCAAGCAACTTAGTGTTAATCAGTGTGGTGAGTGCCTGTTCCTTAATCTGCTCTTGGACAGCAGGATCAGTGATGTCAGCACCTTGTGCTTTTGCGTTCTCTGCGATGTTTACAACACTGTCCTCGTACTCTTTACGGGAGACTTCTGCACCATTAACCTGTGCGACGGGTCCAGATTCTCGGTCGGTACCTAACACGATGTCAGCAGTACTGGTTGCAGTATCTTCACCTGTTGAGGAGTTCTTGTCTTTTGAAAGATAAATGTATCCGCCAATTCCGATTGCAATAAGAAGTATGGCAGCGATGATTATGCGAGTACCTCCTCCCTGCTTAGGATTTGTAGTAGTTGTTTCAGTAGTTTCTTCCATAAGATTAAATGATGATGTTTGTTCTAAAGGTAGTATAGTCACACTTTACCATGTTCGTAGGAAGACCGCATTCTTCCCATTTTTAAAAGCTTATCTACTTCTCTATCCGAGAAAATGGTTTCTATAGCTTCATGAGCGGTATACTATTGAGATGCACCCGCTTCAGGAGAGAGTACGGTTACTTATGGAAGGAAACCGTCGGACGACCGATGGCAATCAATACACACTTCCCTCTCCTGAGCTCTACCCTTTCCAGTGGCTCTGGGATTCGTGCTTTCATTCAATTATTCTCTCAAAGTTTGATCAAAAGGCCGCAAAAGCCGAATTGCGTTCCGCTTTCTCTCGACCGCTACCGAGCGGTATGTTCCCGCACATTATTTATTGGGAGGACCCCACTACCGTTAATGGAAATGGAAATTGGGGTCGTGAGATGCGTGGAGATATCATCAATGCGTCGTGGGGGACAATAGGCACAAGTTCTATTACTCAGCCCTCAGTCATGGCCTTTGCAGTCCGTAGAGTGTTTGAGGAAAACGGTGACAACACATTTCTTATTGAGGTTTATCCTGCATTGAAAAATCACTTCGATTACCTTGCCCGTGAGCGAGAGGTTCCCAAGTTTGAACCACTGGTGGCGATTCTGAACCCTGACGAGTCTGGCGAGGATAATTCACCTCGTTTTGATGATGCGCTCGACCTTCCTCCAATACACATTCCTGACCTTCATCTCGACGCACGTCTCAACCTGATGAAACAGTACGCTTCATGCAGGTTCGAAGTTACTGACTGTATGGATGCGCACTTTTCGGTCATTGACCTCCCTTTTAATATTCTCTACGCAGAAGATATGGACCATCTTGCCTTTTTGGCGGATGTGCTTGGAAAAGCTGAAGATGGTGTGATGTATCGCACGCGAGCAGAAGCAGTACGGAAAGCGCTCCGTGAGAAGCTTTTTCACAAAGGAAGATTTCGTAGTTACGACGTGACACATGAAACGTATATTGCAGTTGAGACATGGGCGGACTTCACTCCTCTGTATGGCGGGTTACTTTCACAAGATGAGGCAAGGTCGTTGGTAGAAACACACTTGCTTAACGAGGAGAAATTTTGGACCCCCTACCCTGTACCAACAACCGCGCGGAGCGAAGCGTCTTTTGATGCCTCTGATGGATTTTGGCGTGGACCGGTATGGATTACACCAAATTGGTTTATCTATAAAGGATTACAGCGCTATGGGTTTGACGACGTTGCACAAAAGTTGAAACAAAAGACAGAGTCGCTTATTCAAGAGTCAGGATTTCGTGAACAGTACAACCCACTCACTGGTGAAGGTAAGGGTGGAGAGAATTTTACGTGGGGTGGACTTGTGCTCGATATGGAGTAGTCACCTACCAACTATGACCAAGTTCCGAAAGTTTGAGCCAGACTTTTATGTTTTGGAACCCTGTTTCTTTTTGTAGATAGTTCATAATTTCTAGACAAATTGTATCTTGTTTTTCCACTCGTTCAGAAAAAGCATGTGCACTAATTTCTAGTTCCACTTCACCAATCATCTCGCCACGAACAACTGACAAAAAACGCACGCTTATTTCTGAAGGAGTAAGAGCGAGGTCATCGCACGTGAGCTTTTCTGCAGTATATTTCTTTAAATCAGGAATAATTTTCTGAAAGTCTTCCCCGAGACTGTCATCTTTAAGATATACATTTATTATCGGCATTGTCGGGATTCTTAATGATTAGATAAGTCCCTCGAGAGAACTAGAGTAAGTGTTCAAAAAGGCAGGAATAGCGAAGAGAAGTCCGATTGCAGGGAGTACTACAAGCGCGATTGTTATCCATGTGACGATTTGGAAATATTTCCTCGTCTTTTCTACCGATATAAAAATTGCATTAAGCTTCATCTCCATTTCTTCCAACTTTTTTTGCATGTCTTGTTCCATATACAAAGAGTATATCAGGTCATGGCGCTCTTCTTCAAAAGGTCTGGAGACTAACTCAATTTCTTATAAAGTTTACCGGTGAGGTAGAGAATGCTGATGCCGAACAGAACTGTAAGCCAAGGATATTTTTCGAGGAGACTTACGTGCGCAAGCATACGTTCAAGTCCATAGAAGACGGAGACTGTTCCAAAAGCACCGAGAAGCATAAAGAGAAAAGGGAAACGCTGAAAGGCTGTCTTGCGGAGCGGATCCACAGTGTCCTCGATTTGTTTTTTGACTGTGCTCAGTATCTTATTCCCTTCTGCTTCAATCATTTCCACGGCCTCTACGACAGGATCTTTGTGTGAATCTTTTTCCATCTTAAATAGTATATCCTGACTCGAAGCCCTCTTAAAAGATTTACGTAATGTATTACATAATACATTACGTAAATCTAGTGGGTCCAATAGAAAATTTTGGCACTATACTCGTTGCATACTCTAGATTGTTAAGAATTTGAACACGATTATTATGATTTTTGTTTCTGTTCCTTAGCCAACTCTCGGTATTCTACTGTTCGTAAGATAAGTTCTTTCAGTCCGACATCTATCATCTCAGGTATTTGAAGATGTCGTGGCATTATGCTGTCTGTGTCAGGGTCAGTACTCCCCCATGGGACGATAGTGACGTTGCCACTTTTGGAATCTTTTCCAAGGACCACTCGCATCCCTTCTGCTCGGAATCTTGCAATCATTTCGTCTATCGCTGTAACATACTCTGGAAATTCTTCCGACTCAGCTTTAAGAATTTCATATGATTCTGGCATGATGCCGGCAAAAGGAAGACTCTCCCGTCTCTCGCTGAGCTCTGTAGAGCGAGCAATAATTTGTTCTAATGCTCGTGCTTTTTTGACCTCTATACTCTCAGGCTCTATGCTTTCAGTAGGTTTGGGAGGTTTTTCCATATTGTATTAGGGTTATTTTTTAATGATACACTAACACGATGAAAATCTTTTCATGGAACGTCAACGGAATTCGAGCAGTCATAAAAAAAGATGTATTTTTACCATTTATTGATAAATACCAGCCAGATATCCTCTGTCTTCAGGAGACAAAGGCTAATCACGAGCAGGTAGAAGTTGATTTGCCCGATTATGACGAATATTGGAATTCCGCAGAGAAGAAAGGTTACTCTGGTACCGCTATCTTTACCAAAATAGCTCCTACGGAAGTACATTATGGTCTACCAGACGACATAAAACATAAATATAACCTCGATGACATGTATGGGGACACTACTAAGGAGGGGCGTGTGCTCACTCTTGAATTTGACGACTACTTTGTCAGTACGGTCTATACACCAAATGCGAAGGAGGATCTCTCTCGAATCCCTATGCGTCAGCACTGGGACCCGGCGTATCTGGAATACATGAAATCACTTGAGAAAAAAAAGCCGGTTATCTATTGTGGAGACTTCAATGTTGCTCATACTGAGGATGACCTGGCACGCCCGAAAGAAAATAAAGGAAAGAAGGGGTTTACCGATGAGGAGCGCGCAGGGCTGGATGCAATGATTAGTGCTGGATTTGTGGATACACTCCGGATGTTTCACAAAGGAAATGGTTTCTATACATGGTGGTCACATTGGGGTAATGCGCGTGAGCGAAATGTTGGATGGCGTATTGACTATGTGATGGTCTCAGAGAATCTAACATCAATGATAAAGCGTGCTGAAATTCATCCGGAAGTTGTGGGGAGTGATCATTGTCCTGTTTCAGTTGAAATTGACATCACCTAAATAAGTATATTTTGAGCTACATAACAGCGATGTCCTTTTTAAAGGACATCGCTGTTATGTTTAGGAACAGTTATCCCCCGCCATGTCCTTTACACTATTTTATAAAGGACATACTATTACGCGTAGGCCCAAAAAGGGCGGGCGGACATCTCCGAAGTTCTGACCTGAAAGAGATTTCAATGCAGAATTTCGGAGACATCCCCTAAAGAGTTCATTATAAAATTTTAAGAGTTACCTCCAAAACTCTATGTAAAATAGTTCCCACTATTAGATGAATTTCGACGTATGTGCCCTACTGGCTCAAACGATGTGATTCATCAAAAAGGGTCGCCAGAAGCGGGTCCGGAGTTCTACTCCACCCAAAGGGACCTCGTCCCATGACGACTCAGTACAAAGTCACCACCCCATTATTAAGCCCGAAGGGTTCGGGCACCGAAACAATCGTTTTGGCATTCGAACCCTTCGGGCTTTTTCTATTCCGTGTCTCTTAAAAGGCTAAACAACCTTATTTTTCCGGCGCAGCTCCTTCACAATTTTCTCCTCCTCTTGTTCTTGTCGTTCTCTACCCCCTTCCCCAAGCGCATGTAATTGGTCGATTGGCATTTTCATAAGCTCAACTGCTCGTTGTTCTAGATATTCTTCAGTATTACGTGCTGGATCCTCAATAACCTCTTCGAGAAGTGCATGAAGTGTGTCTCCAAGCTTTGGTCCAGGATTCTCATTCGTGATTTCCATAATTCTCTCCCCTTTTATTTTAAGCATCTTTACTGAGATAGGGTCATGGAGTGCTTCTTCTACCATTGAACGGTATTTACGGAACCGAAATGGTTGTTCTTTTGGACGTCCGCTTCCAATACGGTCGCACATACGTAGATTGAGCAGGTCCCAAATAGACTCTTGTTCCACGTTCCTGATAGTACGTCGTACTGCAGAGAGTGTGATTTGGTCAGGGTCAGAAAAGAACATATGCCAACGCACTAGCCGGATGACAGTCTCACTTGTTTCACGTGAAAAGCGCAGGTCTTTAAGTATCTTTTTAGTCATACGGGCGCCTATAACCTCGTGTCCATGGAAGGTCCAGTCTTTCTTCTCTTCACTCCAGCGTCGTGACGCTGGCTTACCAATGTCATGAAGCAGTGCTGCAATGCGCACGTGAAACGGGAAATTTTTATCTGCTGCATGTTGGAGCGTGCGGAGAAGATGTTCATAGACATCGAAGGCGTGTGCTTGGTTCTGTTCTATACCAACACCCTCAAGGAGTTCAGGGAGTATGTGGGGCAGAAGCCCAAGTTTTTCAAGGAATATAATTCCCTGCATAGGTTGTACTGACGCGATGATACGCGAGAATTCATCACGGATACGTTCTTTAGAAATACGCCTAAGATTAGCACTATTTTCAGCAATCGCAGTCATTGTTTCACTCTCGATAGTGAAGTCGAGCTCTACTGCGAGTCGTACTGCCCGCATCATGCGGAGTGCGTCTTCGTTAAAGCGTTCTCCCGCGTCCCCTACAGCACACAAACGTTTGTCCTTTATGTCTTTTAGACCCGAAAATGGGTCGACGAGGCTCTCGTCCTTGAGCCTGTACGCAATAGCGTTCACGGTAAAATCCCGTCGTTTAAGGTCTTCTTCAAGGGATACTCCAAATATGACCGCGTCGGGGCGCCTCGCGTCAGAGTATTCTGACTCACTTCGATATGGAGTGACCTCAATCACCCTAAGGCTCTCGTCTGCTGTGTCTTTTGTAACAACTCCGACAGTACCGTAGACGTTGTTGAGGTATGTTTCCTCAAAAAGCCCTTCGATTTCATCAGGTTTTGCATTTGTGGTAACATCCCAGTCTTTAGGGGCCTTTCCTATCACCAAGTCACGCACACAACCTCCCACGAGGTATGCTTCAAAACCCGCATTTTCGAGCGTGTCAGCGATTAACTGTACTTCTTTAGGAATATCTTCGCGAACAATCATACACCTCATTCTAGCAGAGTTTCATTGCAATATCCCCTACTCCCGCGTATTATTATGCTCGCAAGATAAACAGTGCCCTGCGCCTATAGTGAAATGGATATCACGACTGACTTCGGATCAGTTATTCTGGGTTCGAATCCTGGTAGGCGCACCAGAGCAAAGTACTAAAATACCCCTTTAATAAGGGGTATTTTAGTACTTTAGCGAGCAAACTGCTTTGCTCGCGGCTCTGGTGCGAGAACAACGTTCTGCCGCACAAAACAGACAAAAACCGAGACGCAGGTCTCGGTTTTTGTCTGTTTTGTGCGGATAGGGAGAATCGAACTCCCGTTATCTGATTGGCAACCAGATGTTCTACCATTAAACTATATCCGCGTATCTGTCTGAGTCACTTGAGCAACTATTTAATATCATTTTGGGCAGTAGGTCAATCCATATGTTAATTTTCTTCTTTAGATATGTATTAGAGATAATCATTGTACATGTCCCGTAGGGCAGTCTTCTTGTCTTGTGTCTGCCAGGGAGAATCATTGTCTTATGAAACGTGGTGATGCCGGTGTGTTTCATCCAAAATGCTTTGCAAGTATCCTCATCTAGATCTTCATACAAAAAGAGCGCCCCGTGTATTTTTGAGTCAGATATGTCGCAATATTCAAGTATAAATTTTCGAAACAAAGCCAGCATCACTGGATCTGTATTGGTAATACGAACATGATTTTTTGATAGTTTATCCCCTTCTCCCCAGTAGGCCATCAGCGCACTTATAAATAATGGATCTTCTTTAAATCTTTCTAGTTCTAGTGTGGCTTCTCTCGAGGCTTCTGCATACCACGCCTTGAGCGTGTCTCCCCTCTCTTTGTTAAGATTTTTGATCCTAATGGTGCTTATCTCTCCTGCTTCTCTAGAAAGACGTGTTCCAATTTCCTCCGACCATTCTATGCCTTTAAACCAGCTTGAGAGCGTACTCTTCGACATACCGAGGTTGGCACAAATATCTCGGTAGCTCTTCCCTTGCCGTCGTAGTTCGAATGCCTTTTCTTTATCAGATCTCATACTCTAGTATATGCTATCATAGCACATTACGCGTGTTCATAATATTTATTATCCACACAATGAGATTGGTTTTGTTGCTCTCGAGAACATCGAGTAGTACAGACCTTGTCCCACAAAGTGCATAACCGGGTGGATATGTGTATAAAGGACATGGTGTTAAAAGTCACAGTCTCTAAAAAATGGCTTATTTTAAGCTTCGAGTTGATTTTAGGTATATTTTAGGCGATTAATATGTTTCACGTGAAACATATAGTACTGGTTTCATATGAAACATGGAGTTTTCTTCATGATATAGTGTGTTTTACATGGAAAAGAAGACTGTTCCAGAACATCTACAGACGGGTATTTTGGGAGAAACGCTGGCTGCAGAATACTTAAAAGACAGAGGATTTTTTCTCATAGAGAGAAATTATCGTAAGAAATGGGGAGAAATCGACCTGATTCTCAAAAAAGACACCACAATACACTTTGTTGAAGTCAAAACTGTTTCATATGAAACAGTTGAGGACCTAAAAGAGGCAGTCTCACATGGAACATATAGACCAGAGGAGAATGTTCATTTCAGAAAGCTTCAACGGTTGGGGAGGGCGATGCAGTCTTGGCTCCTAGAAAATGAGGAACAGCTGGACTTTCAGCTGGATGTGCTGACGGTCCGTATGGTTCCACGTGAAAAGTACGCGGTGGTAGATGTTATTGAGAATGTCTATTTGGACACATGAAAAAGACGGTCCAATACCGTCTTTTTCAGTAATAATCTATTATATTTCCGATCCATTCATACAATTTCATAGAATCGAGCTGAGTCGGGGTGCCGGGAATCGGACCCGGGCCACACGGTCCCAAACCGTGTACACTACCATTATGCTACACCCCGACTCAGCCAAATAAAATATGAAATTGTATGAACGAATCTCAAACTGTGTACACTATCATTATTCCAGACATAAAAACGTCTAGCTAACAGGCGAAATCATACCACTCGTGCAGGAAAAATGCGAATAGTGGATTGTTTGTTACAATGTTTCATATGAAACTATTTGTGGGTGCAAAGGGTCTTGTCGTCTATGATGGCAAAGTGTTGCTTTTGCGGGAGTCTGCAGATTATGTTGATGGAACAAAAGCGGGGAAATGGGATGTACCAGGAGGACGTATAGGATCTGAAGAAGAAGTACGAGATGGACTTACCCGTGAGGTAGAAGAGGAGAGTGGACTCAGGGTAATTCCTGGAGAAATCCTTGGTATTTTTGATGGTTTTCCTGAGATTGGAGGTGAAAAATGTCATGTAGTTCGAGTGTATTTTGTTTGTGAAGCAGACGGTAGTAATGTGATACTGAGTCAGGACCATGACACGTACGATTGGGTCTCTCCAGAGAATATAGATGATAAAGTATTGGTAGATGATATTCAGGAAATTTTGGATGTATATAATGATAGGAAATTGAAACAAGGATGAAAAAATTCCAATATACCGCACACGAATAGGGAAGGATATTATTGCTGAGTTTGCTATTCCTCCTACTAAAAAGTTACAGAAGATGGGAAGGGTAGCTATTTTAGCAATAGGGATGCCTTCTGGTTCAAGCAAAGCTTCTCTTATTGAATTTCTTGCGCGCCAAGGTTTTTATGTGGTGTTTCCACGTTACAGAGGAAGTTGGGAAAGTGGGGGAAGTTTTTTAAAGAGAGAGCCTACGAAGGACATATCTGATGTAATGCAGTATGTTCTTAAAAATAAAAAACTTAGAGATTTGTGGGGGAGAGTTGACCATGTTTTTCCAGATAAACCAAAAATATATATATTTGCGGGGAGCTTTGGTGGCCCTGCTGGAATTCTTCTCTCTGGTGATGTACGTGTGGAAGGATTCATTGCGGTGTCACCAGTTGTAGATTGGACAATGGAGTCAAAGGCAGAACCTATTGATGAGATGTATGATTTTGCCAAACTTGCATACGGAGAAGGATATAGGATGAAAAAAAGTGCGTGGAATAAGCTCGGCACTACCAGCTTTTATGATCCGTTGAAACAGTTGGAAAAGGTAGATGGGACAAAAATAATTATATTTCATGCCAAAGATGATGAGAGTGTGCCCTTTGCGACAGTCGCCACGTTTGCAGAAAAGGTAGCCGCGAAATTTGTGAGTTTCTCGCGGGGAGGACATTTGCGTTTGAATATGGTGACAAAATCTTCAAACTGGAGAAGGGTGGAAAAATTTATTGACGAATTAGGTAAAACATAGTGTGGTTTGAGAACATGGCCCATAAAAGCAGAGCTTTTATGGGCCATGTTCGTGTCTGTGGATAGTGTGAATCCAGACACAACGCAATAGAGGTGGCTGGGTGAAAGAAGTCGGCTTTTTGTCCGTCTTCGCTTATAATGGTTTCCCATGGCCGAAGTTACAAAACAAGGCGAAGAAGGAAGTCAGGAAGAGCGCTTTCTCAAAGCGTTCGATGAGTATTCCGATGCTTTGTTTCGGCATGCCGTGTATAGACTCTCAGATCGTGAGCGAGCCATCGAGCTTGTCCATGATACTTTCACCAAGGTTTGGAGTTATATACGGGCAGGACATGAAGTTGAAGGATATAAGCCTTTTCTATATAAGATTCTCAACAATCTTGTAATCGATGAGTATCGAAAGCGAAAAAGTGTTTCGCTCGACGCGCTCTTGGAAGAGGAAGGAGCGAATGATGGGACATTTGAGGAACTTTCTGAAGGTTCACTAGAAGAGCTCACCTTTACACTCGACGCAAAGAAAGCTGCTGAGCTCATCAAAGAGATTCCTGAAGTGTATCGAGAGGTCATCGTGCTGCGTTTCATTGATGGGCTTGGCCCTCGCGAAATCAGTGAGTTGGTTGAGGAATCAGAGAATGTCGTCTCGGTGCGCATTCATAGAGGAATGAAGTTGCTCCGTGGACGATTGAAAGAAGCGGAAGACAGTGCAGAATTGAAGAGGCTCTCATAGGGAGTAGAAAGAAAACAATGAAATCTTTTAATACAGAATTAGAAAAATACGCAAAAAAAACACGCCTTAAGGCGTCAGAGCGACACGAACTTCGTGGACGCATTTTGTCGTACATGGAGTATCATCCACTTCCAAAAAGCGCACAGACTATTACTGAAGCTGTTGCTGTGTCACACAGACAGTTTGCACTATGGAAGACTTTTTATATGCGAATAGCTGCAGGAGCATTTGCAATTGTTCTCGTGGTAGTTGGCGTGCCACTTGCTGCAGAAAATACCGTTCCAGGAGACATTCTCTATCCAGTAAAGACAAAATTGAACGAAGAAATCCGCGCGCAATTTGTGAACTCGCCGTATGAAAAAATTGCGTTTGAAACAGAGCTTATGGAGCGACGTATTTCTGAAGCGCGTCTATTGGAAAAGGAAGGTAAGCTTAGTGACGAAGTTGAAGCACAAATTGCGGAGACGGTCAGAGGACATGCTACTGCAGCTTGGGAGGGGATTGCAGAACTTAATGCAACTGATGCAGAAGAGGGGGCAATTGCAAAAATTACCTTCGGTTCTGCTCTCGATGTGCAAAGCGCAATCTTTAAAGACGATGGTGATGATGATGTAACAACAGGTATAGCGGGGGCGGTAAAAGCGGCGAAGGCTTCTGTTGATGCTGATAGGGGAACGACCACTCCATCATACGAGCGACTGAGCGCTCGGGTAGAGTTTGAGACAACACGTGCTCATGAACTCGCGTCCTCAATAGAGAGTTCTGCTACCGATGAAGAGCAGGCGAGTATTGCGCGCAGACTTCTAGATATCGAACGTAAAGTAAAGGCGGCACAAGTAGCGCATGCCGAAGGTGATAGTGAAAGTATAGGATTTCTTTCCGTGGCGCTCGCTGATATTCAAAAGCTCATTTCCTTCATGACCGATATTGATGTTCGAAACAATGTAGAACTCGAGACGCTTGTACCGGTTGTACTCACGCCTGAAGAACGTATTGCAAAGCTTGAAGCGTTACTTCCTGAGGTAAGTGTAGATGTCGTTGAGGTTGCGACTTCTACGGAGATGACACTAGAAGATGAGGCTGTTGAAGAGGTGGGTTCTAAATTCCTCAATACTCTTTCTGATTACATAGCACGTGCAAAACAATGGCTTGAGGAAGGGAAGATAAAAGAAGCGGAAGCAGTCATCACGGAAGCTGAAACATTTGTTGTGGACGATACGGTTGAAAGAGAAAGCTCAGCTGAGCTCGAGTCCCAACTTGATTCTGAGAAAGAGGAGGTGGCTGAATAGAAAAAGACCTGCATACAGCAGGTCGGAGTGACGGGCCCGGATGGTCCGCCACTTTCGCAGTTGGAAGGCCTATGGGCGAGCCTCTGAAAGAGCAGGTCTCAATATCTGTGGCGGAGGTATTCTCCGCAGGTCGTCGCGGATATCGTGATGAGGGCGGGATTGACCCCATGCTCGACACATGTTGAACATATGCCAGTTGTTGAAGTTAATACCTCTGATTTCCATACCTGTGGCTTGTAGACCACAAAGGATTCCTTCCCCGAACTTGGTGGTGGAAATTGTTGCTTTGAGCCCCAATACGCAAGGGCCGCGACGCTCGAATTGAGGATATTCGATCAGCGCTTGCGGCACTAGAGCCCTCAGTCGAACAATTGCGGGTGGCTCCATCTCGAAGCGGATATGATCATTCTCTTCCCTCCAAAGGATAATTCCGGAGGGGGGTATGCCGTACTCCTCCAGACACCTTCTCATTACGTAGGTTGTGAGAGCTGGACGAGGGAGTTCAACAATGCCGTTCGTCACGACAACTCCCATGTCTTGGTGAGTCGCTACGAATCTGGCCAAGGTAGCAACGGCGCAAGGTGCACATAAAGCCATGAGTCTTCTCCCGATGTCTTGTTTCTTCTCGGCCTCCTCGTTGAGAATCCGAGATATCTCCACGTTACGTCTTTGTGAGAGGCTTGTCAAAGCGTTTTATTATTCTTGTACACAAGCGATTTTGACAAAATAATTATAGGGGAGTATATTCAATTTATGCATACCGCATATACAACCAATCGAACACATGTTGCGCGGCACCTGTTTGTGCTCGTGATTCTCGGCATTTCCGAGAGGTCGGTTGGCATGTAGGTATACATTCTCCAAACAAAACCGGCTTCTCCAAAGAGAAGCCGGTTTTGTCTTCGGAAATTGTTATGTGTTATGTAGGAAGTGTTACAAAATTTTTTGTAACACTTCCTACATCGCAATTTCGCCATGTAGCTGTCCCGAGGCAGGACAGAAAAGTTCTAGGGAGCTGAAAAAGTGAGTAAAGGTAATGGTTATTTCGTATCGAATCCGTCCGCGGCAGTGGACGGAACCAAGTCCGATACAGTCGAGGGCGACTACGGGAAAAGGGAAGGCCCTCTTCCCGAGTCGGAAGGATTCGCTCTCTGGAGGAGGTCTCTTCTGGAGGACCAACAACCTAGTCCTTGCGTGACGTTGGATATCGAGGGCGGGTACACAATCGGACCTCGCTGATTTTCGTTTGCGGCTTTTGTCGCTCAGGGCGCGTCGGCATGGCGCGCCTTTTCTTTTGGGTTGCAATGTGAGTCTATATGTGGAAAATGGGGGACTATAACCTTTGCATAACTTTGGAACCTTTATGAATACATTGATTGAAACACTTTCAGATAGTTTGCCAGCGATGGTATACACCATTCCGTACTATGGCGAGATAGATTTTTCATCATGGATGCTGGTATTAGTACTCTTTCTCGGCACTACTTTTATCTTTTGGCTTGTACGTACCGTCATACTTGTTCGATTGCGCGCACTCTCTGAAAAAACATCCACTGATGTCGATGATGTCTTCGTCAAAGCAGTCGGCAGTATTCGCGCGTGGGTATATATATTACTCTCTTTATATATTTCACTCATGCCGCTGACACTTCCTCAGACATTTGAAAAAGTGCTGACTGCGGCCACACTTTTTGTGGTCGTATGGCAAATCATTGAGTTTGCAGTTTGTTTTGTCGACTATGGTGCGAAACGTTTTCTTGAGAAAGATGAGGATGGTGACGGGGTGATTGACCCAAATGCAGCAACTGCCTCAAGTATGGTGACACTTCTTTCTCGCATAGTGCTCTGGGCATTTGGCGGTATCTTTGTGCTTTCAAATCTTGGCATCGAGATTACATCGTTGGTTGCAGGTCTTGGTATCGGAGGTATAGCAGTCGCTTTTGCCCTTCAAGGCATTCTTTCTGACCTCTTTAGCTCATTCTCCATATACTTCGATAAACCCTTTAGGATCGGTGATTTCATCGTTATAGGAGATGATATGGGAACTGTCGAGCGTATTGGTATCAAAACGACACGTATCCGCACACTGCAGGGCGAAGAATTGGTAGTTTCAAACGCAGAACTAACGACTGCGCGCGTACAAAACTATAAAAAAATGCAGAAACGACGTATTGTATTCCAGTTTGGTATTACCTATGAAACTCCGCGTGAAAAAGTTAAGCAAGTCGCAGAGATTGTAAAAAAGATAGTTACCGATATTCCTGATGTTGATCTCGACCGTGTGCACTTTGCTTCGTATGGAGACTCAGCACTCATTTTTGAGGTTGTGTACTTTGTTGATTCTGGCGACTACAACTTATATATGGATCGACAGCAGGATATTAACGTCACACTCCTCGATACCATGGCGCATGAGGGGATTGAATTCGCATATCCAACACAGACACTGTATCTGAAAAAGTAGTACTCAACCCATATCAAAAGGCGCATCACCCCGACGCGCCTTTTGAACAAAGAACTAAACAAATTTGTTTTTTCGAAAAAAATTTGTGCCATTGATCACTGGCACAATCAGCTATCATACGGCATAAGGTAGCACTTCTCCAAATTTTGAGTGGGGATTGGGGAGGAATCTTTCATTACATGAGCTGTACACCTTTTGGCTATTTTTCCTTTCAGTCAAATCTAGCACAAAAGCTTTTCGATTCGTGTCACGCTTTGCTGAAGCAAAGCTACACCCCCATCCCGCACAAAGTAAGTGACCGCCTTCGGGCGGTTTTACTTTGTGCGGGATGGGGGAATCGAAGCTTACAGCTTCAGTACAGGTTGTCGATATTTCTTCCTAAAGTCAAAATATCTGGCAACCTTTTCGATTCCCCGCCTTACCAAAAGAAAAAGCCAGACACGAGGCCTGACTTCTTCTTCTGGTGCGGGATGGGGGAATCGAACCCCCGTTTTCTGCTTGGAAGGCAGACATTCTACCATTAAACTAATCCCGCATTTGGTGGGCAGATTCTAGCATAATGAGTGTGTAATATGAAGTGAACACAAAACGCCCTGACCTTTCAGCTGGGCGTTTTGTGTTTTGTGGGAGATAACGGCAAACCGTTATCGGTAGCAAGGATCACCACCCCATATGATAGTGTTCTGCTACTCTTTTATTATATCATGCAGATATGGAGCCAATAAGAAAATACGCCCAGTTACCCTCGGGTAACTGGGCGTATTTTCAAAAAGGAGGTGCTACTTTACAGCATCTTTGAGTGCCTTTGAAGCGCGGAATTTCGGTACGCGCATAGCGGGAATCTCTATTGATTCACCAGTGCGTGGGTTACGACCTGTTCGGCCGTTACGCATCTTCGCTGAAAAAATACCCAAACCTGCAATTGACACTTCGTTGCCACTCTTAAGAGAACCAACGATACTATCAACCATAGTCTCAACTGCTCGTTCTGCGTCTGCACGAGTACCCCCGAGTACTTCGTGTACTTTATTGATGATGTCTGCCTTATTCATACGCAATACAAAATAATGATAACTAAGTGGTGTGTAATGTGCACTTGATGCCAATTCCGTGGCTCAAACTATTATATAGTACGCTTTTTGTCGTGCAACACACTATCACGCAACCCATTTTTGTGTCCTAATTTGTCGGAGAATAAGCGAGGAAAGGGCTACTCCTCCTTAAAATGCTTTATAGATAGACCAATATGGTATGCTATGACACATGAAAATTGGTGTTATGGGGGCACGGGGAAGTTTCTCCGAGCAGGCAGGAGAAGAATACATTCGCCTCAATCAAATAACAGAGGGTGAAATCGTACCGCTTGTCAGTGCGGAAGCCGTATTGCAGTCTGTTGAAGACGAAACTATTAAAAGAGGGATTTTCCCCATTGAGAATTCAAATGGGGGAGTTGTTCTGGAGGCAGTACACGCCATGGCAAAACATCGTTTTAGTGTTGAGCGTATGTTCGAGATTGATATCCATCATTATCTTCTTGTTCGACCTGGAGTTACCTCCTCTCACATTAAGACAGTCACTTCTCATGACCAAGCACTCAAACAGTGTCGCATGTATCTAAAGAGGGTGTGGCCAGATGCCGATATCGCAGAATTTAAAGATACTGCCGCGGCTGCTGAGGCACTCCATAGTGGAAAATTGCCAGACACTACGGCTGTTATTGCACCACGGCGTTGTGCAAAACTATACGATCTTGAGATACTTGAAGAATCAATACAAGATTTAAAATTTAATTTCACAACGTTTGTGGTTGCAAAAAAGCTTTAGAAGAATTTAAGACGGCCGGCGCAGAGGATTCCGCGCCGGCCGTCAGTGTGTTACTTGATTATGTACCATGGGAACCACGTTCCCATGGAAAATGGATTGAAGAACGGGGGAGGTTCTAGCCGCCATCTTCTTCCGAATATATCGGTGATAATCATGACCTGCTCCTTTCGTACTTACTATAGCAAGAAAGAAACTACCCACGCCATAGGGCGTGGGTAGTTTCTTATATCATGAATCATACATCTTAAATCTTCCGACTACCGGGCGTACTCAATGACTCGAGTTTCTCGAATAACATTTACTTTAATCTCACCTGGGTAGCGAAGTTTCTCTTGTATTTTCTGTGCAATATCGTGCGCAAGCTCATGCGCTTCTAGGTCGGTGACATCTTCAGGCTTAACAATTACACGCACCTCACGTCCTGCTTGGATGGCAAATGCTTTTTCAACGCCAGGCATTTCTGCTGCGATATTCTCAAGTTCGCTGATGCGCTTGATATAGTTTTCGATTGAGTCGCGACGCGCTCCGGGACGTCCCCCTGATATTGAGTCGGCAACTTGGACAATCATCGATTCGAGTGTTTCATACGGATACTCTTCATGATGTGCTTGCATTGCAAGGATGACACGCTCGTCAACATTGTACTTTTGAAGAATTCGACGACCAATTTCAACGTGTGTACCTTGTACCTCATGGCTCACTGTCTTGCCAATGTCATGGAGCAATGCTCCCGCACGAGCAACTGCCACATCTGCGCCGATTTCTTCAGCAAGGATTGCTGCCATATGTGCCATTTCGACTGAGTGCCAAAGCACGTTCTGTCCGTAACTTGTGCGGAAATGCATACGTCCAAGAATCTTTATGAGGTCAGGATCAAGGTTGGTAACGCTTGCTTCGTACGCAGCTTTCTCGCCCATCTTTCGTACAGTCTCCGCAACTTCTTTGCGGGAGTTCTCAACAAACTCTTCGATTTTTGCCGGCTGAATACGTCCGTCAATGATGAGTGCCTCGAGCGCGACGCGGGCAATCTCACGGCGTATCGGGTCAAATGATGAGAGGGTGATGTAGCCAGGCGTTTCGTCAATGAGTACATCAACGCCTGTCGCACGTTCAAATGCGCGCACGTTGCGTCCTTCTTTTCCGATAATCTTTCCTTTCATATCATCGTTTGGAAGTGCTACGACTGAGGTCATAAGATCAGCGCGGGTTGTGTTACCTACGCGGTGTATCGCGGTCGTGAGGAGCCATTTTGCTTTTTCCTCAAATTGTTCGGCACCGAGAGTCTCCATCTTTTTAATACGTTCAAGGAGATCGCTTTCGCGCTCGTGTTCCATCTTGGTAACAACTTCTTCATATGCAGCGTCTTTTGTAAGACCCGCAACGGCTTCTAGCTTTTGGTCAATTTCCCCGCCTCGTGCGTCAAGTTGCGCTTTAATCTCTTTGATCTGGTCAATCTTTTGACGTACGTTTTCGACCTCGGAATCGAGGTCAATTTGGCGTTGGTCAAGGAGCTCGTCCTTCTTGACGAGACGTTCCTCCTTTTTGGTCAATTTTTCTTCGATTTCTTTGAGTTCTTGTCGCTTCTCTTTCTCTAGTGTTTCAACTTTTGCTTCTGCTTTCTCGAGTACTTGTATGGCTTTTTCTTCAGCAGCAAGAAGTTTTTCTTTGATAGTGAGTTCTACGGACTCTTTTTTTGAGAGGGCGTGTACATATCGAAGATAGTAACCTGCTGTGATGCCAAGCACTCCGCTTGCAATAATGGCAAGGAGTATCTGTATAGGCATGGTTTCTGTATGTTTTTGAGTTGGTGCGTCTGTAGCCGGTGTCGAAATAGTCAGTCGGATGGTGGAGAAAATCAGTTGGGACGGACACACCGTTTATAAATTGTATTCGACTCGCCCACAGTAGCAGAAGTTCGACAAACTGTCGATAAACCCGTCGAGCCTTAGGGCTCGACGGGTTTATCTAAAAATGAAAAACTTATTTTAAAATCTCATCGACCAGGGTCAAGTTACTAATTCCTCACAGGAACTGTCCACTCATTGGATATTTCTCACACTACGTTCATAAGTATTTCCTTTCTTACAGAAACTGTTCAGGTTGTATGAAATATTGAAAAACTTATTTCAATATTTCATCGACCAAGCCGTATTTTTTAGATTCTTCTGCGGTCATAAAGAAGTCGCGGTCGGTATCTTTTTCAATCTGAGAGAGGGACTTTCCGGTAGACTTCGCGAGCATTTTGTTGAGACGCTCACGGGTTTTGAGGATATGCCGGGCGGTGATTTCAATATCAGAAGCTTGCCCTTGAATTCCTCCCCATGGTTGGTGAATCATTACCTCAGCGTTTGGAAGAATTGAACGTTTACCTTTTGCTCCTTGCGAGAGAATAATTGAGCCCATTGATGCAGCGATACCGAGACAAACTGTCGCAACGTCCGGCTTGATGTGGTTCATGGTGTCGGCAATGGCAAGTCCAGCGCTCACTGAACCTCCTGGAGAGTTTACATAGAGGGAGATGTCTTTTTTTGGGTCTTCTGCTTCAAGGAAAAGTAGCTGGGCAACGAGGAGGTTGGCCATATGATCGTCTATACCTCCGGTTACGAAGACAATACGCTCTTTGAGTAGGCGTGAGTAGATGTCGAATGCTCGCTCACCAAATTGAGTCTTCTCGATAACCATTGGGACGAGTTGGCTCATTATTTCAGATGTTTTATGTTCCATAGGAACAGACTATACCCCGCGAAGTGTCATTTGTGAAGTATGGAAGGGAAATCGAATGGCGTTATACGAATAACGAATTCGTCATTCGTTTTCCAACATCCTCATAACCGCTTCGTTTTGTAGTACAGATTCGATGTATGTCCGTACGCGCGCTTCGTCAGCATCTTTGTATTGTTCTAGAAGTCCCAGCACCTGTCGGTCGAGCTCGCCTTTATCGATTTCAGGGTTCTCTTTTTCCGCAATGCCATTGAGTACGAGTTGTAGTTTTGCACGCTTTTCTGCTGCGGGTGTCCATTCTTTTTTCAAATCTTCGCGCGTCTTCTTTATATGTCCGAGGTAGTCATCCATTTTGAGCTTCGCGCGCTCTAGGTCACCTTCCATCTGCGCGAACATTTGATTTATTTCTGCATCAATCATTACTTGAGGCAGAATAACTTTTGTTTCGTCGATAATGGCATCGGTTATTTCTGCACGATGTTTTGAATCCACATCCTGTTTTTTCTGCATCTCTAGATGTTCTCGAATTTTTGCTTTAAAATCTTCCACACTCTCAAACTGCCCAGGTTGTCCCAAGGTCTTTACCAATTCATCGGTGAGTTTCGGAACAATAACTTCCACTTCGTCATCATGTGCAGGGCCTTCGTGCACAGTACCGTCTGCGTGGGTGTGTGTCTCGGGTTCGTCGGTTTTTGCTTCAGTATCTTTTGCTTTCTCTTGAAGGCGTTCGTAGGCAGCTTTTTGTCTAAATATATCTTTAATCTGAGCATCTACTTCCGCCTGGGTCACTTCAGAGGTTTCTTTTTTTCCGTTTTTCTCTTTTGCGATTTTTTTATAGTCGGGGAGTGAGATTTCTGGCATGATTGCCACAATCGCAGTGAAGCCGAGGGGGTTATCTTGTGCGAGTTTTGTGAGAGATATCTGAGGATAGCCGATTACCTCAAGTTCATTTGTTTTGACGATTTCCGGATACACTTTTGAGAGAGCTCGTTCTGCCATTTCTCCGAGCACGGCCATTTCCCCGACACGTTCGACTATAACTTTTTCAGGGATATGTCCTTCACGAAATCCATCTGCTTTTATGTTTTTTCCAAGGTTTTTGACTGCTGTTGCACGCTCTTTCTCTAGGTATGAGAAGGGGATTTCTCCCGAAATCTTTACTGTTGAACCTTCTTGAGGCTCAATAACAATGTTTTTTAGTTCGTCTGTATTCATAGGGGAGCAGTGTAACCCATGAGATAAAAAAACAAAAGTCTTTGCCTATTATTTATAAATGCCACGCTACTATCGTAGCGTGGCATTTATCGTTCGTATCTTCGTCGTCTACTGGGTTGAGGTTGCTTCAGCTTCAAGTTCCGCATCAATTGCATCAAGTTCTGCATCGATATCTCCAAAGTCAGCCTCGAGATCAGCTTCAATAGCTTCAATATCATCGGAAGGAGTGCTTTCTTGTGGACCCACTTCTTCCTCCTCCATAGCATTTTCCTCTTCCATCATTGCGCTGTCTTCCGAATCAGTAGCTTTGTTGCTGAGGACTGCTCCCCAGAGATAAAGTCCTCCGAGTATGAGTACGAGTACAACAATCGCGATGCCGAGAGTTATAGCAAGCCATGGTTTCTTTGGTGCTGGTGATTGAATTGCGCCTGATGAGTCAGTCATAGGCTGCTGTGTCGCTCCGGGTGTTGCAACAGGTTCTTGGGGCATTTTCATTTCTACTCCTTGATTACTTGGTTGATTTTCGGCCATAGTATATATGTTAAATATTAAAGGAATCCTTACTATTATTCAGTTGTAGTCTCTTCTGTAGAACTACTCGTATCTGCAGCTTGAACAGCTTCTTTGAGTGCTGACACTGCTTCTCGAAGCAACTCACGTGCTTCTTTGAGGAGGTCTCGAATTGCAGAAAATTGCGCACGGGCGTTCTCCCAGTCTGTACGCGGCTCGTCTGAAGTCACTACATATTCGACATCCACGTCAATGCCACTGAGTTCTGCTGAAGCCTCAGCGAGTTTCGCTTCAGCGCTGTCGAGAATTCTAAGTGCATCACTTACGTCAACACCGCGCGCCTCAAGTACCTCAGCACGAGATTTAATACGGGAGACAATCTCTCCCATTGAGGCAATCGCTGCCTGAAGTCGCGCAGTTGCATTCTCTGCAAGTCCGGTAATACGTGTTTGGATACGCTCTGTGAGGACAGCGCGTTTTTCTTCCCGCCGGGCCTCGATTTCAGCCTTTTTCTCTTCTATAGCAGTCGCTCGCTCTTCCTTTTTTACTTCAAGTTCTGCTCGGTGCACTTCCATTGCTGCTTCTCTCTCTGCTTTTTTCTCCTCCATCTCGACCTTACGCGCTTCCATTGCTGTCTCACGCTCTAGTTGCTTTGCTTCAGCCTCAGCTTGTCGTTCTGCCTGTTTTGCTTCCATCTCAGCTTGTCGTGCTTCTATTTCCGCTCCGCGGTCATTTGTTGTGGTTGTGTCCTGAGCGAATACCGATGCAGCGAGTGCAAGGAATGCACAGATAACTGCAAGGAGTAAGTACATGCGAATATGAGAATGTGTAAGAATACGTTTCATTATAATTTTTTGTATAGGAATTAATATTTATGAATGCTATGAGTTACCTCCCATGCATTGCTAAGTATAAACCGCGGAGCGCAAAGCGCTCCGCGGTTTATACACAAAAATCACAAATATAGTGCAAAGCCTATATCTTTAGGGTGGGAAGTATTTGTTTTTTTCGTGAAATAATCCCTGGGAGCACTTCAGTATCGCCTTCTACAGTGACATCAAACGATGCTTCTATAATTTGTTTACTGAGCTCACTGTGGGTGAAGACAATTGACTCTTCTTTGAGAATATCGACAATAAAGAACAATACTTCGTCCACATCATGTTCTTCTGCGATGACTTCTTTGATTGCGTCAATAATACCTCCCTTGCGCGCTATGATACCTTCTGGATTGGTCGTTTCTATTACAGACACACGTAGGTTTTTTTCACCTACGTCGAATTTCTTGCTGTCGAGACGCACAAGTCCAATATCAGTAAAGCCTGAGACGTCTGACTTTGCTTCAAACATCTCAGTGGCATAGGTGGAGATGTCGACTCCGAGCTGTTTTGCTAGCTTTTCAGCAATGTCCTTATCATGAGGAGTGGTGGTGGGACTTCGGAACTCAAGTGTGTCAGAGAGTATGCACGAGAGTGTCAGGCCTGCGATATTGTCCGGCAGATTTTCATTATGCTCTCCCATTAGTTCGTAGAGCACACTGGCAGTTGAGGCGAGAGTACGAATTGTCACCTCGGCCGGTTTTTCGGTGGTGAGACCACCAACAAGCTTGTGGTGGTCGATGATTTGAAGTATCTCAGCTTCATTTATTCCTTCTGGCAACTCTTGTGGATTGTTGGTGTCGACAATGACAACCTTATCCTCTGGAGCAACAATTTCGAGAAGTTCTGGGGTGGGCACTGACCATTTGTTTAGTACAAATTGTGTCTCTGAGTTAAGTTCACCAAGTACGTATGGGATAGCGTCCATACTTGTGTGTGTATTTAGATACCAAGACCAGATGATTGCGCAACAGGTCGTGTCAGTATCTGGAGATAAGTGTCCAAAAACTTTTACCATAGAAGAATTTATTATCGTTAAGCCTTCTCTGCAGCGTCTGTATCATCAGATACTGTACCACCTTGTTCAGCTTCTTCAACAGCTTCTGCTTCAGCCATGTTTTTTTCTTCAGATTCTGGTGTTGGAGTCACTTCCTCTTCTTCTTTTGCGCTTTCGGTTACATCGCGATCGCCCGTCGCTTCTTTTGACTCATCAATTATTTCTACTGTTGGTCCAGTAGTGATATCTACAGCATCTCCATCAGCTTCGGCGAGCTGGTCACCAGTTTGTGCAGATACGATATCGATCTTCCATCCGGTGAGTTTTGCAGCAAGGCGTACGTTTTGTCCCCCTCGGCCAATCGCAAGTGACTGCTGATCAGGTGCAACTTCAACAAGTGCGTGTCCGTGACCACCTTCCTCCTTCGGTTCTTCTTTTATAGTGACTCCGAGCACCTGTGCTGGAGAGAGAGCGTCTTCGATAAATTCGAGAGGGTCCGCAGACCACTCGATGATGTCAATTTTTTCACCACCGAGCTCACTCATAACGGTAGAGACACGTACGCCACGCTGTCCGACGAGCGAACCGACAGGGTCGATGTGCTGGTCTGTCGCGAAAGCAGCAATCTTTGAACGAGACCCTGCTTCGCGCGCGATAGCCTTTATGAGGACTGCGCCACTCTGGAGTTCGGGAGCTTCGATGGCAAAAAGCTTTGCAAGAAAATCTGGGTGCGAGCGAGAAAGTTTGAGGAAGATACCTCGAGGAGTCTCTTCTACAGAAAGGAGAAGGGCACGGATACGCTCAGTAGGACGGAATCGCTCTCCAGGAATCTGTTCGTCGTACGGCATGATAGCGGTCACGCGACCGAGGTCGACGTAGAGGTTCCCGCGCTCAAAGCGCTGTACTTGTCCGATAACCACGTCGCCTTCTTTCTGTCCGAATTCTGCGAGGGCAGACTCCTTCTCAGCTTCACGAATCTTTTGAATGATGACTTGCTTAGCAGTCTGGGCGGCAATGCGACCGAAGTCATCCTTTGGTTCAAGAGGGAAGATAAGTTCTTCTCCAAGCTCAACTCCTTTTTTAATGAGTTTCGCATTTTCAATCATGATGTGCTTCTCTGGATCGAATCGTGGAAGTTTTCCTTCTTCTACAGGAGCTTCTTCCTGATGATGTCGGTGGTGCGAGTCGTCTACTTCCTCCACCTCTTCATCATCGTCGATACGGATAGTTGACTCGTCTACCACAAGTTTTGCCTGCTCAAAAGTGGTGGTGCCGGTTGCGATATCAAAATGCGCACGAACGATTTGCCCGCGTTTCCCGTATTCTTTTTTATACGCAGTCGCAAGAGATTGTTCGATTGCGTCAATCATCTTTTCTCTCGAAATGCCGCGCTCACCCTCCATCTGGTCGAGGACTGAATGAATTACTTTTAAGTCAAACATAATATTTTTTCTGAATTTTGTAATGTTTCCAACGACAATTTCTATGAAAAAGTGCCGGCCAGATGGCCGACACTCAATCAAGTCGTATTAAAAGTGAGTATACCAGAAAGTTTCAAGGCGTCAAATATAACAAAACCCCGAGCACATATGGAATTTTGTGTCGGGGCGTGGGAGCGAGGCCAGCGGCCTCGCTCCCAACCAGCCGAATCAGAAGCGCGGGTCAGTATCGCTTCCAGCCCAGCTCGGATTCTTTTTGCGGTTCTCGATTTTGGCAAGTTCTTCTGCCGAGGCTCCGCAGGCACGGGCAGCCTTTGCCCACGCCTCCCACGTTGCCTTGTATCCGAAGCCGAGGCCACCGTCTCGGTGCAGACCGCGGTATTCGCAGTCTCCGACACGGTGCGAGCCATTGACGAGGTATTCCTCGTCACCGCAGACGAGAGTCGTTTTCAGAATGAGATCCTGAATTTTACAATCCTCGAAACCCGGAATCTTCTCGATTCCAGTGTAGGTGACCATCAGGCTCGGGGGCCTGCTCCCGTAAGTGAGGAGTTCGATGGCCTGGTCGGAGGCCACCCCGAAAATCTGACGTTTCTCCTCGGCATAGGCACCGGTGGCGCAAAGGGCGAGAAGAGCGAAAGTTGCAATGATCGTGCGCATAGGATTCTCCTTTGTGCGCAAAGGGTAGTTTTTTGTTGGCCACCCCTTTAGCCTATTTTAATTATACCACAATACATACATATTTGTCAATACACCGGTATAGTACGCTGTTTTATACAGCCCCGCGCGCATGCAAATGCGTGCGGGGCTGTATAATAGAAGCATTAGCCACGCTCTTTGGGGGCTCATTTATTTTGAGAGAGGTTCTTTTATGCGAATACAAGATGCACAACTGAAGCGTTTCATTATTGATTCCGGGCTTGTGTCCCGGAAGGATATTGATGCTGCTGAAAAGAAAGCAAAAGAAGACGGGGTACTGATGGGGGAAGTGCTCGTCTCAAACGGCTCTATTACCGAAGACGATCTTAGGCGTGTTGAGTCGTACGTACTTGGTATTCCTTTTGTTTCGCTCAAGAGTAGAAAGATTGATTTTGAAATTCTCTCACTTATTCCAGAACCGGTAGCTAGAAACCACAACATCATTGCATATCGCCGTGATGACAGTGCACTCGAAGTTGCCATGCTTGATACTGCTGACCTTCCTGCGATTGATTTTGTAAAAAAGAAAGTGGGCCTCAAAATACTTCCACGCCTTACCGACGTCGAGTCGATGAAAAATGTACTTCGTCAGTATCAGAAGACGCTCAAAGACGAGTTCGGAGACATTATTATGAAGGAGTCCTCAGCGCTCAAGGTTATCGCTGATGGGGAAGGTGTCGAAGCGAGTGAAGAGGATCTTAAGAAGATGGCAGAAGACCTGCCGGTTGTGCGTATTGTCGATACACTGCTTCGTCATGCGATTATTCAAGGTGCGTCTGACATTCATGTTGAGCCGATGGATCAGGAATTGTTGGTACGGTATCGTATTGACGGTATTTTGCACGATGCGATGACACTTCCAAAGCATGCAGCGGCGACTATTACCGCGCGCATCAAGGTGCTTTCAAACCTCAAGCTAGACCAAAAGCGATTGCCACAAGACGGCCGATTTAAGATGGAAGTGGATGGACAGAAAGTTTCTTTTCGTGTTTCTATCCTTCCAATCTATTACGGAGAAAAGATTGTCATGCGTCTCCTTCGCGAAAATCAGTCAAACTTTACGCTCGAGGGTATTGGTTTTCATGGACGGTCGCTTGAATTGGTGCACGAAGCAACGAAGGCAACTACCGGTATCATTCTCGTTACAGGTCCGACAGGTTCAGGAAAGACGACCACCCTCTATACAGTACTCGATATTTTAAATACTCCTGAGGTAAATATTTCAACCATTGAGGACCCTGTGGAATATCAAATGGCACGAGTAAACCAAACACAGGTAAAGCCGGATATTGGGTTTACCTTCGCATCGGGACTCCGTTCATTGATGCGTCAAGACCCTGACATCATCATGGTTGGTGAGATTCGTGATAGTGAAACAGCAAGTCTTGCAATTAATGCAGCACTCACGGGACACTTGGTGCTTGCGACGCTCCACACCAACTCAGCTCCCGCAACTGTCGCGAGACTTGCTGACATGGGTGTCGAAGAGTTTCTCTTAGTATCGACACTTCGCGTTGTGGTAGGTCAACGTTTGGTGCGCCGATTGTGTGAATCAAAAGAAACGTATACGCTCTCTGCTGACGAAAAGGAGAATCTCGGGAAGCATGTAGATCTCGACAAGGTACTTAGTGTACTTAAGGAAGAGAAGATAGTAAAAGGAAATGCAACTTGGAACAGTATTCCGTTTTATCGCCCAAAGCCAACAGCAGAGTGTGAAGATGGTTATAAAGGGCGTATGGGCATACATGAGGTACTTAAAGTTTCCTCAACAATTCGGGAAATCGTCATGTCAAAAGGGACTGCTGACGATATAAAAGAGCAGGCACAAAAGGAAGGTATGCTTACTATGGCTGAAGACGGTATTTTCAAAGCAGTGCTTGGTCAAACGACGATTGAGGAGGTCTTACGTGTTGTGTCTGAGTAGAAAAAATCATCATGCCAACATTTACCTACAAAGGAGAAGCAGAAGACGGAAGCCCAGTCACTATGACGGTTGAAGCAGCGGATCGTTTTGCTGTATATGATATCGCGCGAGAAAACGGGCACACGGTCAGTAAGGTTTCAGGTTCAAAAAGAGGCTTTTCGCTCAGTTCTTTCAATATGGAGAAGATTAATTATTTCCTCTCTCGGGTAAAGATAGACGAGCTCACCATTTTTACACGAAATCTCTCCTCGATGCTGTCTGCCGGTCTTCCACTCTCGCGAGCGCTCTCTGTGCTAGAACGACAAAACAAAAATGCAAAATTAAAAATTATTGTGCGTGATGTCCGGGAACGTATCAATAAGGGAGATCAGTTTCATGAAGCGCTTAAAAAGTTCCCGAAGGTGTTCTCGAAACTATACATCGCAATGATACGGGCAGGGGAGGAGAGTGGAGGGCTTGCTGAGTCACTCAAAGTCTTGAGTGTGCAGCTTGAGCAGGCGTCATCACTTCAGAAAAAGATTAAAGGAGCGATGATTTATCCAATCATCATTATCATCATAATGACAGGCATTGGTCTCCTGATGATGATTTATGTGATGCCAACTATTACGGCAACATTCCTTAATCTCAATATAGAGTTACCACTCATGACACGCGTACTTATTGGGGCGAGTCAATTCTTGAATGCACACGTCATCGTTACCCTTCTCGGCGCTGTGGGATTTGTTGCTGGATTTATATACCTTCTCCGTACACGAATAGGTAAACGAGTATCCAACTTCCTTGTGGTGCGACTTCCTGTCATTGGCACAATCGTTAAGGAGGCAAACTCTGCTCGAGCGACACGTACGCTTTCCTCCCTCCTTTCTTCAGGTGTGGACGTTATTGATGCGTTAAAAATCACGGAGGATGTGGTACAGAATGTGTATTTCAAGGAAGTTATCACAGAGGCAACAGTGAAGGTAGAAAAAGGAGAGCCGCTCTCAGGTGTATTTATCGCGCACGACAATCTCTATCCTTCACTCGTTGGTGAGATGGTGCTTGTTGGAGAAGAGACTGGCGAAATTTCAGGCATGTTAAAGGGAGTTGCAGAATTTTATGAAAATGAAGTGTCGTTAAAAACAAAAGACCTTTCAACTATTATTGAACCGCTCCTTATGGTGTTTATTGGTGGTGCGGTTGGATTCTTTGCTTTGGCGATGATTGTACCGATTTATTCAATATCTGACTCCATAGGGTAAATTTCTTTGAAAATAGCCATTTGCGTTGTTGCACTTCGGTAAAATAGTCCTCACTGTATGTAAATACGACTCATCCTATTTTCCTCGCGCGCCTAGCATCTCATCTATTTTCAAAGAAATTTCATAGAAGACAAACTAGGATTTCTCTAAAAATAATTGATCTCTGATTTCTTCAGCGATTTTAATCTTCTCTTCAACAGAAGTACTCGTTTCTATGAGTCGAGATACCAGCTCGTAATACCCAGAGTCTTTTTCGCCAATTTCCTCAGCTGCAATATAAATGGGTTGTGAGTATGAATTCTGAAGTATCCAATACCAATAATTAAAAATTCGTTGATAGAAATCTGTAAAATATTTAGAAAAAATTACAGGATTGTCTATGTTGTCGCTCATACCGTCAATTCTTCCCTGCATCCAGAGCTTGTGATTACTGATTTTTTTAGGCGACCAATGAACACCTTTTTGATATATGGTACTTGCTTCATTGAGTAAATCTGTACCCTCGCCGTCCTTCTCGTACAGCACCTTTGCTCCTTGTAGTTTTGTAGAAAATTCATTCTCTAGTTCGCCAACGGCAATAGAAAAGAGGTGTGAAGAAAACTCAATGTTTTCCTTCCTGTATACTTCTCTGCCGTCATGTGTGTCTTTTAAATCACGGTAGAGAAAAATAAAATCCCAGTCGCTATGCGCTCGTTCTCTTCCACGTGCACGTGAACCATGCAGGATTATCGCGTCTGGCTGGTAGGTTTGCTTTAAGTGTTCCAGGATGTCTTCTTGCATTGACTGAGTATATCAAACTATGAAAAACAGGAATCTCAATTTTTGAATGTGCACAGTGGTATCATTCATATAAATGTTTGTAGTGTCGCATAAAAAAATGCACGGAGGTATGTCGCTTGTCGAAGTGATTGTCGCGTCCGCTCTTATGGTGCTTGTGTTTGGTGGACTCATGGCCTCATTTCAACTCATGGTGTCGCTTATTGGAAAATCTAAAGCAGAGTCAGGTGCGCTCGCGCTTGCAAATGAACAGCTCGAGTACATTCGCGCATTACCGTACAACGATGTTGGGACAGTAGGTGGTATTCCGAGTGGAGCTATTCCACAAATCAGCACTACGACTCTTAATGGTCTTGAATACACCGAGCGAGTGCTTGTGGAGTACGTCGACGATGAAGACGATGGCACGGATGTAGACGATGAGAACGGTATAGTGGCTGACTATAAACGAGTGAAGATTGAATATAGTTGGAATAATAAAGGAGAGACTGATTCCCTTTCACTTATTTCAAGTATTGTTCCAGAGGGGATTGAGACAACAGAGGGAGGGGGAACACTTCGTGTAAATGTATTTGACTCATCAGTGATGCCTGTGCCGGGTGCTGAGGTGCATCTCTATAATACGAACGGAACGACAACGATTGATATGATTCGTTATACAAACGCAAGTGGAGTAGCACTTATTTCTGGCGCCCCTGCACTTGCGGGGTATGAAATTACAGTCACCAAGGATGGGTTTTCTACCGACCAAACATACTCAGCAACAGGTATCAACTCAAATCCGTCACCGCCTCATGTGGCAGTTCTGGAGAGTCAGGTCTCGACTATGAATTTTCAAATTGATGGACTTGGTACTTTAGCTATACGTACAGTCGGCATTCCAGTAGTGGAGGATTTCAATGACTCGTTTGATGATTCAAACAGTGTCGCAACGCTTTCAAATACTGTGGTGGGGAGTGGAAGTGTATCGCTTTCTGGTCCTGCTCCTTACGCTGGAAGTGGTACAGTACAAAGTGTTCCGGTTACCCCCTCGAGTTTTTCTGCGTGGGAGACTTTCACATTCTCTCTTGATACTCCAGAAGATACAGGAGTTTTGATACAACTCTATAGTGTGATGGATGCGATATACACCTTGGTATCAGATACTGATTTGCCTGGAAATAGTACAGGGTTCGCAACAGGAACTATTGCGATTAGTGGATTGAGTCCAGAAACATACCCATCGCTCGCGATTGGTGCGACGCTTACCACTTCGAATGCCTCGACTACACCACAAGTACTCGATTGGGAGCTCTCCTATGCGGTCAGCGAACCTCCTATTGCAAATGTGCCGGTACAGCTGACAGGTGGTAAGACAATTGGTACACAGGCCGATAGTTCACCGGTCTTTAAGTATCAAGTAACACACACTACTGACAGTGCGGGAGATAGTGCTGTGGGCGACATAGAGTGGGACGTGTATGCAGTGACATTGGGAACAGGCTCATATGATATTGCAGAAGCATGTGGATATATTCCATACGTACTCGAGCCAGGTATGGATGAGACGCTCAAGCTTACACTTGCTCCACATTCAGCGCACTCACTTCGAGTTAGAGTAGAGACTGCAGAAGGGGAGCCGATTGCTGGAGCGACAGTTGATTTGGCTCGGCCTGACTTCAATACGTCTGACAATGTTTCCTCGTGTGGGCAGGTATTCTTCAGCGACCTTACAACAGCTGATGACTACCAACTTGTAGTCAGTGCTCCTGGGTATACGAGTGAGACAGTGCCAGCACTTGATATTGTGGGTACTCTCGAGGAGGTAATCGTTCTTGATGCATCGTAAGTGTCTTTAAATTCTATGCGTACTACTTCATTACAAACAAAAAAAAATCACGGCTTCACACTCGTTGAGATGATTGTGGTGGTCGTAATTTTTTCACTCCTTACACTTGGTATAGGAAATAGTATTGCGGCATTTTATAGATTTAACGCATACACTATTGCACAGGCGTATCAGGTTGCGCATGCGCGCCGAGGAGTTGAGCAGTTGGTCCGTGATATGCGAGAGATGACCTACGCAGACGACGGAACCTTCCCACTCGCCCGTATGGAGGAGCACCTCATAGGTTTCTATAGTGACATTGATAGAGATGATAGTGTCGAATATGTCGAGTACGAATTAAGCGGAGAGATATTAGAAAAGCGCATATATAATGCAACAGGTACGCCACCAATATATTCGAGTGCTCCAGACGAGACCAATATTCTCTCGGAATATGTGCAGAACGAAAACCAATTGGTGGACACGTTCACGTATTATGATGACAGTGGAAGTCTTGCAACAGCAACAAGTACGGTCATTGATATCAGATACATTGATGCACAGGTCATTGTGAACATTGATCCTGTGCGAGATCCTGGTGAGTTTATGCTTCGTTCGAGTGCAGCATTACGTAATCTGACTGAAAGTTTCTAAGTTTTATATGTATACCTTCCAAAGAGAACACAAAGGATTCCTCGTCGTCCTTGTCCTTGTATTCGGGGCAATCTTTTTTGGGATTGTGGTTGCGTTTACAGGATATGTGGTGACGCAGAGACAAGCACAAGAAGCTTCGTATAACAGAGAGCGCGCGTTGGAGATAGCAGAAGCCGGACTTAATTACTATAAATGGTATCTTGCGCATTACCCTGGGGACACAACAAATGGCACGGGAGAGGCAGGGCCCTACGTCCATACATATGCAGATCCTGAAGGGGAGGATATCGGTGAATTCTCTCTTGAAATTACGAGCTCTACTTCGTGTGGAGATGTGTACGCCATCGATATATATTCGACAGGCTATACGTACGATGCTCCAAATAAGACACGGACAGTATATGGCAGGTACGCACAACCGACCGTAAGTGAGTATGCATACATCATTAATTCAAACGTGTGGGCAGGTGCGGACCGTACCATTGTAGGTCCCTATCATTCAAACGGTATTGTCCGTATGGATGGAACCAATAATTCGACAGTGACCAGTGGGCAAGAAAGCTGGGTTTGTGACGGTTCGCTGCCATGCACACCATATTCAAACGGTACGACTCTTGATGCTGTATATGGAGACGGCGATGGGAATGACCTTTGGTACTTCCCCTCGACTCCTATTAATTTTACAGGTCTCACAGTTGATCTTGCTGCGATGCAGGACAAGGCAGAGAACGGTGGGGGAATCTATATTGGTCCTTCGGGGCAATATGGCTACCGTCTGCATTTCAATGCCGATGGTACAGTCGATGTATATTCTGTTGACCAAACGTACAGCTATAAGGGGTATACAACTGAATACGGATGGCAGACTGAGGAAAATGTCATTGAGGACGATGATTTTTCCTCCACCCATACCATACCTGCCGATTGCCCGCTTATCTTTGTGGAAGATAAGGTGTGGCTCGAAGGCGAGGTGTCTGGCAGGGTCACTGTCGCTGCTGCTGATGTCGATACTCCAGGTAAGGATCCTTCAGCAATTCTCAATGGTAGTATCACGTATGCTGATGACAATTCTGGACTACTCGCAATTGCAGAGAAGGACATGCTTGTTGGTCTCGTGGTGCCAGATGACATGGAGCTTAATGGTATTTTTATTGCGCAAACAGGGAGGTTTGGAAGAAATCACTACAGCACATCCTACTTACCGAGCTATTGCGCACAATACGTGTGGATCTTCTGTGTCAATTGGAACACACTATTTGCCGAGTATATAAAGCGCGATACGCTTACTATGGCAGGCACTATTGTTTCCAACGGACGAGTTGGTACACAATGGACTTCAAATGGTATCTATAGTTCTGGATTTGAAACGAGATATAACGCATATGATAGAGGTCTTGTCTCAGAGCCTCCACCATTGACTCCAGAAACCTCTGATACGTACCAATTTATTGAATGGCGCGAAGAAGAATAGGGGAGAGAAGTCTCTGATGGACACTTGTGCACGTATGCTACAATCATTTTATTATGAAAATCGTCCAGACTCCGCTCATCATCGGCAATTGGAAGATGAACCCGCAGTCGGTAAAGATGGCAGAAGCTCTTTTTAAGGATGTGCAAAAAGGTATTGCGCGGGTGAGAGGGGTTGATGTGGGCATAGCTCCACCAGCAGTGTATTTCTCAGGATTAGAAAAGCTCGCAAAAGGGAAGCGCATGATGCTTGTAGCACAGGACGTCTTCTGGGAAAATCTTGGCGCGCGTACTGGGGAGATTTCTGCTCCGATGCTGAAGAGTCTGGGCGTTTCAGCCGTTATTATTGGTCATTCAGAACGTCGAGCACTCGGCGAATCAGATGAGGATGTAAATAAGAAAATCCTTGCAACTTTGAAGACTGGTCTTGATGCTGTGGTCTGTGTTGGAGAGAAAAAACGCGACACTCATGGGGATTACCTTTCCTTAGTGGAAAAGCAAGTACGTGCTGCGCTTGCGGGAGTTTCCAAGGCAAAGCTTTCTCATGTGGTAATTGCGTATGAGCCTATCTGGGCAATTGGAACAGGTAATACCGCGACGTCTAGTGATGCACACGAGATGAAACTCTTCATACAACGGGTCATCAGTGATATTTATGGGCGTTCTGTACTTTCGAGAATTCGCATTCTCTACGGAGGTTCAGTAAATGCAAAGAACGCGGAGGAGTTGTGCACAAAAGGCGAGGTGGATGGATTTTTGGTGGGGGGTGCAAGTCTTCGTGCGTCTGAGTTTATTACTATTATTAAAATTGCGAGTAAGTAATTAGAGTAAGTCGTTTCCATACGGATATGCAGCTTCCAGCTATTGTTGACAGAGAAGATTTAAAAGGTGTGCGTGTCCTCCTGCGGAGCTCTCTCAACGTACCACTTGAGGGTGGCGTAGTGCAGAGTGAGTTTCGTATCAGGCGTGCACTTCCTACGCTTAAATACTTACGTAAAGCTGGTGCACGTGTAGTACTTGTAGGGCATATTGGCCGTGAGCCCGAGGAATCACTTCGGCCAGTATTTGATGCACTCAAGAAACATATTGAAGTTTCATGGTCAGATGCGAGTGTTGGCGAGGAAGCAAAGCAGGTGGTAGATAAAATGGAGGACGGAGATATTGTTATGTTGGAAAATCTTCGCAGGTATCCAGAGGAAGTTGCCAATGATGTTGGATTTTCTAAAACACTCGCGTCACTCGCTGACATGTATGTAAATGATGCATTTTCTGTTTCACACCGCAGGCATGCTTCTATTGTTGGTGTGCCGAATTATCTACCAGGTTACGCAGGAATTACATTCGTTGAAGAGTACACAGCACTTACAAAAGCAATGACACCCGAGTCACCGTCATTGTTTATTCTTGGCGGTTCAAAGTTTGAAACAAAGCTTCCGCTTATTGAACGATACGCAGACATATATAGTGAGGTGTTCGTTGGAGGGGCACTCGCAAATGATTTATTTAAAGCACGCGGTCTTTCTGTTGGAAAGTCAGTAGTTTCAGACATAGATTTGTCAGGTCAATCGATTGTGGTGAATGAACGAGTCTTGTTGCCGATTGATGTAACGGTGACAAACGGCGAGTTAAGACGAGTGACTGTGCCAGAAGATGTACACGATGATGAATATATTTATGATGCAGGACCAAAGACTATTGAGATGCTTCGCGCGCGGATGCAGGACGCAAAGACCATACTCTGGAATGGTCCACTTGGATATTATGAGCATGGTTTTGCTGAGTACACCAAGCAGTGTGCTGAAGAAGTCGCGCGGAGTAGCGCGCATTCTATTGTCGGAGGAGGGGACACAGTGGCTGCGATTGAGTTGCTTGGCTTGCAAGCAGAGTTCGACTTCATCTCAACGGCAGGTGGCGCCATGCTAGTCTTTCTTGAGACGGGAACACTTCCAGGCATCGAAGCATTACAATAAACTCTTTACTCCAGTTAACTGGAGTAAAGAGTTTATGTGGCCATCCACAAAGAGTTTTATTTAAGAGCTCGTTTTATTTTTTGAGCGTGAGCAATGAGAGTTTTTTCAGTTGCTTTTTCTCCTCCAGTTATTTTTAATTCTGGTGTGGTAGTGGGGTAGAGCTTGATGTGTGCGTGAGGGACTTCAAAACCTTCAACCACAAGGCATGTTCGTTCTGTATCAAATACAATGTCGAGCGCTCGTGCAATTTTTTTAGCAACACTCAAAAGATGCTGATATAGATCATCTTCTAGATCAAAGAGGTAGGGAGTAGGTGTTCTTGGGATAATGAGTGTTTGTCCTGGCGTGGTCGGGAATACATCAAGGATGGCTACACAATGTTCATCCTCATATACAAATTGCGCGGGTATTTCACGAGAAATTATCTTTGAGAATATAGTTTTCATAGCAAAACCATTGTGCCACAGTCCCGTGGTAAAATCATCCGATGCCACCGAAAACGACGTATCACCTGAAAGACCCCGTTTTACCAAAGGTATTCGAAGAACTTACAGATCTTAATCCGCTTACAAAACAGCTGTTATGGAATCGTAATATTGAAGACGTTGACTCAGCACGGCATTTTCTTAATCCTGATTACGACAGCCACCTGCACGACCCATTTCTGATGACCGATATGGATGTCGCTGTCGCGAGAGTGCTCAATGCTATCTCGCAGTCTGAACGTGTCGCAATTTATAGTGACTATGACTGCGATGGCATCCCTGGTGGTGTAGTCTTGCATGACTTCTTCTCTGGAATAGGTTTCACAAACTTTGAAAATTATATTCCGCATCGTCATCAAGAGGGTTTTGGTTTTAATACTGGTGCAGTAGCGCAGCTTGCAGAGCGAGATGTGAAGCTCATTATTACGATTGATTGTGGTACCTCTGACCATGAAGCAGTATTGAAAGCAAAAGAGTTAGGTATCGATGTCGTGGTGACTGACCACCATGAACCAAACGGCCATCTTCCTGAAGCGCATGCGATTCTCAATCCTAAGCGCGACGATGCCTATCCATTTAAAGAGCTCTGTGGTGCTGGTGTGGTGTACAAACTCGTGCAAGCATTGATTACTGAGGGAAAGAAACAGGAGGTCTTCGTCCTTGGTGATGGGCAAGAGAAGTGGTTGCTCGACATGGTTGGTCTCGCAACCATGGCGGACATGGTGCCACTTACGGGCGAAAACAGAGTGTTTGCACACTACGGGCTTCGGGTACTTCGCAAATCTCGTCGCCCAGGTCTTCAGCATTTATTTCGAAAGACACGAACCAGCCAATATCATCTCACTGAGGATGATATTGGTTTCACTATTGCCCCGCGCATCAATGCCGCGTCGCGTATGGATACTCCTGAGGATGCGTTTCACATGCTTGCAACAAAGGATGAGGTCGATGCAGGTACCCGTGTTGCACACCTTGAACAATTAAATAATGAACGGAAGGGCGTGGTGGCAGCCATGGCGAAAGAAATCAAAAAGCGTATTGGTGCACTTGCAGAAATTCCGCCAATTATCGTGATGGGTAATCCCGACTGGAGACCCTCGCTCGTTGGACTTGCTGCAAACACCTTAGCGGAGACATATAAACGCCCTGCATTTTTGTGGGGGCGTGATGGGCAGGGAATTATAAAAGGCTCATGTCGTTCGGATGGAGTACAAAGTGTTGTTGCTATTATGGAGGAGGCAAGAGATTCGTTTCTGGAATTTGGTGGTCATCATGGCGCGGGAGGGTTCTCGGTAGGTTCAGAACAGATTCACACGTTGTCTGAGTCACTCGGCAGTGCATATACAAAACTTTCTGCAGGGGGAGTACTGGCGGAACAAGAAAACTTTATTGACGCAGACCTTTCGCTCGACGACATTGATGATGCGTTGCTTCGTACCCTCCGTACACTTGCTCCATATGGAGAAGGGAATAGCAAACCACTCTTTCGTTTTCAGAAAGTTATTCCTGTGCGTGTCGAGGTATTTGGAAAGACAAAAAATCACACGCGCGTGGTGTTTAACATAGGAGACAAGTCACTCGAAGCAATTGCATTTTTCAAGATGCCAGATGATTTTTTAATTCTTCCAGAAGAAGGTAAAGCCCTTACACTCATTGCACATGTAGAAGAGTCATTTTTTATGAATCAGAAACAGAGGAGACTTCGCATTGTCGACATTATTTGATACGAAGTATGTTAAATCGAATTACGAATTATGAATGATGGGTTGTGGGGATTAGAACATTGTTGATGTCGTAATTCGGACAACGCCATTCGTAATTCCAATCTAAATTTTATGATGATTTTCATATATGACTTTGTAGTCTATACTGCTCACTAATGGAAAAAATAACGGTACATACCGATGGAGGTGCGCGAGGGAATCCAGGGCCAGCCGGAATTGGGGTGGTTGTTTCTAATGAGAAAGGAGATGTTCTCAAAGAGTACTCTAAATTTTTAGGGAACGGCACGAACAACTTCGCGGAATATCAGGCGGTATGCACTGCGCTCGATATGCTTAAAAAGCACTTTGGTAAGAAAGCGAAGGAGATGGAGTTTGAAATAAAGCTCGATAGCGAACTTGTGCAAAAGCAACTCTCGGGGGAGTACCAGATTAAAGAACCGGGGCTCGTACCACTTTTTATAGAAATTCATAATCTGCGAGTGTCTACATTTCCGCATATTACATTTACCCACGTCCGTCGTGAGCAGAACAAACGCGCCGATGAATTGGCGAATGAAGCGATGGATGGAAAGTAGGACTTGATTTTTGCAGTGTCATGCAATAGGATTTCACTACGCAGACAAAAAAGAAGAGTTGATAAATGCAGAATGAAACAGTCTACGGCTTGGGAGATCGTTTCCCGGGCGATCGGATCGTGTGCAAAAGGGGCAAGTCATCACGAGAAGTGATTGAGGAGAAAGAGATTAGGGTAGGCTCTCGTGTCCGCATATCGGGTGACTGTTTACGAAAAGTCGTTCGGATTGACAGTCTCTTCGATGTCTATGTAGAGGGAATAAGGGGGAGAATTAACTCCCGTGCGGTTGTCGAGGTCCTGAACGAATAAACTTGGGATCCGGTACGTGTTCTTCGGACGAGCGCAATTTGGCGCTCGTCACATATGGTACGCTCTGAAATATGGGCGGACTTTTCTTTTATACGGGCGCAATAGGTTTTGGAATTGGAGTATTTCTTCAAACGCTCTTTGAGTTTCCGAAGGAAGTGGCACTGCTTGTGCTCGTCGTCAGCTTCACACTCGCCATTCTCTGGAGGAGGAAGAATATGTCGCGCCGTTCGCTCATGTTTTGCATGAGTGTTTTCTTTTTATTATTCGCGGTGGGTATATTTCGCGCACAACTTACTGTGTGGCACGAATCAGCATTTGCACCTCTCGAAGAAACTGAGGTGACGATTGAGGGTGTGGTTGTCCGTGAGCCCGATGTGCGCGAAAATACGCAACATCTGTATGTAAAAGAGCGTGAGTCCGGGGAACTCATTTTAATTACAACTGACCGTTTCCTGGAGGTGAATTATGGGGACGTTGTGAAAGTAAAAGGAACCGTTGAGAAGCCAGAAACATTTGAAACAGATTTAGGGCGAACGTTTAATTACCCGGGCTATCTTCGTGCGCACGGGGTGACGCATAGGATTTCATTTGCTGAGGTTCAGGTAATTTCGCGTGGGGAAGGCAATCTTGGCATTGTATTTTTGCTCAATCTCAAGCACCGCTTCATGAGTTCACTTGAGGCGTTTGTTCCGGAACCTGCTGCAGGACTGGGTGAGGGACTGTTGCTCGGAGCCAAGCGTGCAATGGGTGACGAACTCGAAGAGGCGTTTAGGCGTACGGGTATCATCCACATTGTGGTGCTCTCCGGGTACAACATTATGATTGTTGCTGAAGCGATTATGAGGCTTCTGTCATTCTTCTTTTTGCCCCGTGTGCGTATGGTAATCGGCGTTGTTGTCATCACTGCCTTTGCGCTCACTGTTGGATTATCTGCTACTGTTGTGCGGGCATCAATTATGGCAGTTCTGGTACTCATCGCGCGCGCGACGGGGAGGACAACTGCGATACTCCGCACACTGACGTTTGCGGGATTGGTGATGATAGCTATCAATCCGTATCTTCTTGCATTTGACCCGGGGTTCCAACTCTCGTTTTTAGCAACGCTCGGACTCATACTCCTTGCCCCTTATATCGAACGGGTATTCCACATGGTTCCAACCAAGTATCAAGTGCGGGAGTTTTTCGTTGCAACTATTGCAACACAAATTATGGTGCTCCCACTCCTCCTCTACTTAATGGGGCAGTTTTCAGTTGTGGCGGTAGTGGTAAATGTACTTGTACTTTCCATGGTGCCAGTCGCGATGGGGCTTTCATTTATAACTGGGGTACTGGGGTGGATTAGTGCCCCGCTCGCAGTCTTTGTTGGGTATATCACGAACCTTTCACTCGTCTACATACTTACTGTTGCTTCGCTGTTCTCGGCACTCCCGTTTGCCGCGTTCGCTGTACCAGCATTTCCATTTTGGATTGTCATAGTACTCTACTGTGCATTGGGGTGTGTGCTTTGGCGACTGCATGCGTCAGAAGCACATACATCTGAGGAAGAAGAGAATAATTTTAGCGACTGGACCATTGTTGAGCTTGAAGAAGTGAAGAGAGAATTAAAATCCCCTGGTGAAGCTCTCCGCGCTTCACCAGGGGATTTCCCGTTTCGATAATTCCGCTACGACACTCTCCCTGCAACCACTTCCCAGTTCAAATTCTTAAAGAATGCGTCGATATATTTTTTCTTCTCGCTTGGCGGGTAGTCGAGCATGTATGAGTGTTCCCACATGTCGAGCGCGAGGACGATGTCGAGGTCGGCAAGTTGTCCGAGATGTTGCTCGTCAATCCAAGCGGTCACCATTTTTTTCTCAGCACGGTCAATATAAAGCATTGCCCATCCGACGCCACGCGTCGTGGCCACTTCCTTGAAGTGTTCCATAAAAGCCCCCGGCGAACCCCATTGCTCCTCCAACATCGACTGAAATTCATCATCTGGTAGTTCTTTGGCACCACCTTCGAATTGTGTGAAATAGTATTCGTGATTCTTCATTCCACCAAATTCAAACCCAAGCCGGCGCATCATCTCGTGTCTGGCGTAGGAATCGTCCACGTTCTTCAGTTCGTCGCGAATGTGATTCACATTCTTCACGTATCCTTTATAGAGACCGAGGTGCTCCTCGATGGTTTTTGCAGAAATTCCCTCAAGTTCTGGGATATCAAAGGTCTTTGGTTCGTATTGCATAAAAGGGTCTAATTTCTTAAGTTCTTACAGTATATCATGCAAAAAATAAGCTTCTAATCAAATTGTGTAGCGGGATTTTCACAGTTTCTAGTAAAAATAATTGACAGAATGTGCTGTGATGGTAACGTATGGGCTGTATTTGAGTACACAAGCCTCTGGGAGGTCCGGAGGTATTAGAGGAGGAAGGGAATTTTGAAAAAGGAAGACCACCAGCCGCGCGTCGCCATTCGGCCTCGTGCGGGAGATGCAATTCTCGCAACGTTCGTGGGAGTGGGAGAGGATGGTTCGTTTTGTTTCCGTCCCATCCGGGAGGTTCCGCTTCCGGAACACTTGCAAGAACAAGACGATTTGCCGGAAACATTGGCCAAGGTCGGGGAGTCATTGAAGCGCCCTGCCAAGACCCTCTCATGCTCCAGGTCCGAGGGCAAGATGGTGTCGGGGGGAACGCGTCGCAAGAGGCGTAGGCATCGCCAAAAGCGTTAGCTACTTGGTTCGGACAACGACGGTCGGAGTCGAATATGCGATTCTGCTCGTCGTTGTCCGGTGCAGTTGTTCTTTCGTTCAAGTAAAGAGATTTTGCTATCTTTTCTGAGATAGTATTGCTTTTCAAGCTCTTGAAGTAATTCGAGATTTTGAAAAAGGAATGAAAATGCCACTATCACTATATGATAGTGGCATTTTTGATTGGATATAATGAAGACATGCAGAGTGAAAAAGTGATATGGGTGCGCGGGTTTGTCCTTGGGGTTCTGGCTCTGATTGCACTTGTTGTATACTTGCCCGAAAATGGCTCCGCCATTTTCGGGCAAGGTGCAGGAGTGTCGCTCGATGGCAGTCCGTGCGAGGAGGAAAAACTTTGTGTCGCGTATCTTGATATCGGACAGGGAGACGCCACATTTATTCAGTCGCCAACAGGCGTCCAGGTATTGATTGACGGAGGGCCAGGAAGTGCCGTTCTTCAGGAGTTAGGGGACGTGATGGGGTATTTTGACCGCGATATTGATGTGGTGATTGCAACGCACCCAGACGCTGATCATATTGGTGGTCTTACGGATGTGCTTGAACGGTATGATGTTGCAACAATTGTTCGCACTGAAAATGAAAACGATACCACCATGTGGCGTGCATTTGAGAAGGCGACAGATGCAGAAGGAGCGCGCATAGTCTACGCACGACGCGGGCAAACCATTGATCTTGGTGCAGGAGCAGTGCTCGAGATTCTCTTTCCCGAAACTGACCCAATCGATATGGAAAGCAACGCATCGTCTATTGTTGCGCGTCTTACCTACGGCGACACCTCATTTATATTCACTGGAGATTCTCCAAAGCGTATTGAAGAGTACTTGGTGCTCGCCGAAGGCGAGCACCTAAAAAGCGATGTACTCAAGGTTGGTCACCATGGCTCACGTACCTCAACGTCCGAAATGTTTCTCGCTGAAGTCGATCCTGAGTACGCAATTATTTCAGCAGGAAAGGATAATTCGTATGGTCATCCGCACGTCGAGGTCACCGACATGCTTTTTAACTATGGCGTAGAGACAAAAAATACTGCTGATGAAGGTAGTATTTATCTGATCAGCGATGGGGAGGCTGTTGAATTTAAATAATCCTAACTATATTTCTAAGTTATGCATGATACATCTATCCTAATATCCTTAAGGACATTAGGATAGATGTATTAGGAAAAGAAACACACTCGACATGTCGAGTGTGTTTCTTGGTAGTTGCAATTTCCTCAAGAGGAATAATTTAGATTAGATAAGACCAGCAGTCTTGAGTGTCTTGTATGCACCATTCTTTGCAACAGTGCGGAGTGCTTTTGTTGAAATCTGTACGGTCACCGTCTTTTGAAGTTCTGGTACATAGATACGTTTCTTCTGGAGATTTGGCTGTCGGCGCGTTTTTCCACACGGATTAAATTGCGTCGCACGTGTGCGGTTTGAGTAACGTCCTCCTATTTGTGTTTTCTTGCCAGTTACGGCGCATTGCTTAGCCATATAGTTGGGCCATATTACCACAGGAAGGCAGATTGGCAAGGAATCAGACATTCTTACGTTTCGCAATCCTTCTAGTAGCAGTAGGGTAGTAGGGGCACTAGCGATTTATGCGATGATGAACGGTCGGTCATCATCGCATAAGATACATATTTCATAGAGATACGACGACTATAATCTGTAACATATAATCCATATGGGTATAGGTATATGAGTTCGTGACTATATAGGTTGGCGAGAGGGAGCGTATGGCGTAGTATTAAGGGCATTATGGATATTACAAACATCTCGGTCATCATTGCTCTCATACTCTCAATCATTCTGCATGAAATGGCACACGGGTATGCTGCTGATTGGCTGGGAGACCCAACTGCGCGACTTGCGGGAAGACTCAGCCCAAACCCCCTCGTACATATTGATCCGGTGGGTTCGATTCTTATACCGGCACTTCTATTTTTCACATCGGCAGGTTTTCTCTTTGGGTGGGCGAAGCCAGTGCCGTACAACCCGTACAATCTCAAAAATCAAAAGTGGGGGGACGCAATCGTAGCCGCAGCGGGTCCTGCGACCAACATTCTTCTTGCGGTCATCTTTGCGATGTTGATTCGGGGAGCAGACTCTCTCGGACTCTCTGCTTCTTTTGTCGATTTGGCAAGTTTTATTGTCTACATCAATCTTCTCCTTGCGTTCTTTAATATGATTCCGATTCCGCCATTGGACGGCTCTAAGATGCTTATGGCAGTGCTACCCTTTAATGTCGCGATGCTCTACCGGGAGATTACCGCACGTATTGAGCAGTTTGGACTCCTTTTCACCTTCCTTTTCATCTTCCTTTTCATCAGAATCTTCTGGGCACCATTCTCAGCACTTGTATTCAGTGTGTTTAGCCTGTTGACTGGCATGCAAGGACTATAAAGGATTTTATAGTCCTGCTTAGTAATAGTGGCGACGGTGGTCGCCTCATTACCAGCAAGAGTTTTCTTACAGAAGCTGTTCAGGTTGTCCGCTATTTCTCCGAAATAGCGGACAACCTCTTGCAAAAGCGCCCGGCGCTTTCTCACCTGGTTCGCGAAGCGACAGCTTTTTACTGGTTTGGGTGGGCTGTAATTAGAATTAGAAAGAGGTGTCGCCATCGGCGACACCTCGGATCGTGTGGGACGAGCACTCCTCACTCACGGTAGTTTCTTGGCCACAAAGAGCCAGTGAGAGCGAAGCGCCCGAGCTCGTACGCAGACCGGCACCATCTCCCAATCGCATTGAATGGGATAAGGATTGTCAGACCAAAGCCTATCACGACGAATCTGATCAGAGCCCGATCCTCGGGCATGTCGTCGTCGGCCGTGGTCGTCAGTGGGTCTGGGAGCTCTTTTCTCAGCATGACAAATCCTCCACGTTGGTCGATATTCTCACAGTACTGCCCATACGTTTCTTAGTCAACTCGTATATACCGTGAATACTTGCGCTTTTGACCGTTTATAGTAAAGTACTGCCACCGTTAACGCGGGCATTTATTTTGCTCGCATCAAGTTATGGCAACAATTAATCAACTCACACGCAAGAAGCGTCGCGACCCCGTCACAAAATCTAAGACGGCAGTTTTGCAGGTGGGATTCAACAAGATTAAGAATCAGCCAAACCGATATAATTCTCCATTCAAGCGTGGTGTCTGTACGCGTGTGACCACAAAGACTCCTCGTAAGCCGAACTCTGCGGTACGAAAAATTGCACGTGTGCGTCTCACTAATGGCCAGGAAATTACTGCGTATATCCCAGGTATCGGCCACACTCTCCAAGAGCACTCTGTGGTCTTGGTACGAGGAGGTCGTGTGAAGGACGTCGGTGTGAACTACACGATTGTTCGTGGAAAGTACGATGCAACAAGTGTTGATGCTCGCAAGCAAGGACGTTCACGCTACGGCGCGAAGAAGTCAAAAGAATAAATAATATTAAAAATAAATAGTCTATATTCGCTATAGATAATGATAGAAACATATGCGAAGACCAATCAAAAAACGACCAGTAGTGACTCCAGACGACCGATTTAATTCGGAGAACGTTGCGCGTCTTATCAATTACGTGATGTTGCGTGGGCAGAAGGAAACTGCACGAACTATTGTCTACAGTGCATTTGAAGAAATAAAGAATGCAAAAGAGGGAGGAGGCGATCCGCTCGAACTCTTTGAGACAGCACTTCGAAATGCGGGTCCTCAGATGGAGGTACGTTCCAGGCGTGTAGGTGGTGCAAACTATCAGGTGCCACGTGAGGTGCGACCGGAACGACGTCTTGCGTTAGCACTTCGGTGGCTCGTCGCTTCTGCACGAGGACAAAAAGGTGTACCAATGCATAAAGCGCTTGCTCAGGAACTGATGATGGCGGCTCGTGAGGAAGGTGTTGCTGTGAAGAAGAAAGAGGATATGCATAAGATGGCGGATGCTAACCGCGCGTTCGCGCACTTTGCCTGGTAGAAATATTACAAAATGAGCGATCTGCGGCGTTGCGTTTCGGTAAAATGTCGCTCACCTTATGTTGAAATAAGGCTCACAACATTTTCCTCGCGCTCCTTGCACCTCATCCCATTTTGTAATATTTCCGAACAAAACCCACACAGCAATGCTGTGTGGGTTTTGTTCTATGCTACGCATTTCATTTCAAAATGGGATTACCATCGAGGTGATTTCCCGAATTACGTAATTAAATATGTATTTAATTACGTAAATTGAGAAGCCCTACATGAAGGAGTATACTGAAAGATATGAAAAAAGAATTCACAACAGAAGAAGCAAAAAGTATTGGAGAGAAAATTGGTATTGATTTTAATAAGTATGATCTCGAACAGTTCCGTATGGGGCTTGCGATAGAACTTGAGCATGGCGCAAGTGACCCGCAGACAGATGTGACAGGAGATGACGAGATTGTGACAGGAAAGATCGCGCTCGCGCATCTTAAAGAGATTCCTGACTACTACACACGGTTAGAAAAAATGGAAAAGGAAGCTGGTTCGTAATGAAGTGGAAACAACCTCCGGTCATTAAGTTCTATGAGGCGCTCGGCGCAGTCGCTGACGGGCGCTTGGTGATTGATGGTAATACAGCGAAGTGCTACTCATCAAGTGGTAACAAGTACTACGTAGTGGACTACGACTTTGAGCAGAACGCCATAATGACCAATGACAATGGGTCGTATTGGAAAGGGTACCTTGGCTATCCAGCGATTGCATTTTTGTTGCAAAAAGGCGTATTGACACATAAGCCAGAGCGGGCAGAGCTACTCAAAGGGGTTGCTTGGAAGGATATTAATACGAAGTTTAAAAATGATTTCGATGAAACACTAACACATATACTTGAGGGAGTTTCACAAGACGTACAGCAAGAACTCGCGGAGTATGTGGCGCAACTTGTGCAGGAGCTCAGAGAGCAGAACCTTTCGTTGCTTGGAAAGAAGACAAAGCCTCCAGAAGGGTATTAACCTATGAAACCTAAAAATTCCGTAACTTTTCGCATCGTCTCTGGAGCATCAAGGTTGTCCGTGTTGATGATGGTGCCTTCTGTGCGAAAGATTTCACGAATTTCCTCTAGTTCACGTTCAGATTCATTCCGTTCAAGCTCACAGAATTTCTCTAGCGGTATTGGTTCGTCACCCATATCAATGAGTCGTGCGTTGTATCGGGCAAGACGGACGTCGACCGATGCATCAATAAATATAAAACACAGTTCATTCTCTCTAGCTTTTGCAATATGTCGCATTGCATCAATGTCTACCAGTCTGCGATTGCCTTCAATTACAATAAGATCATTGGTAACACCTTCGAGACGATTCAGCATTTCTTTGGCAAGGAAATCTTCGCCTCGTTCCTTGCGTCCTTTGAGGTAGAGCTTTTGGAGTGTCGCCTTGTCGCTTGGGTCAAGACCTTGTTCTCGAGCAATTTCTGCGAGAATTGCCGAGTAGCGTAGTCGTGTTGCTCCGTACTGTTCTTCCAAATCATTTGCAACGGTTGTTTTTCCACTTGCGGTAGGGCCTGCAATTCCGATTATCATAAATCTATGGTACTACATTCACTCAAAGCGTAACAATATCCGTCTTTTATCCGTTGTATTCATAAGAAAAGTAAATCGACAAGGGAAGGAATATCTATATGGAATCACGTTTAAAGAAAATAGTAACGGTCGGTGGTGGGACGGGCGGCTTCATGCTTAATGGAGCACTTTTGCATTGCCCGGGAGTTTCAAGAACTGCTATTTCGACTGTATTCGATAGTGGGGGTTCAACTGGTAGGCTTCGTGATGCTCACGGTGTGCTGCCGTCAGGCGACATTCGCCGAATCCTCGTTGCGCTTGCTGATGACAGCGATGGACGTGGTGAGACACTCCGCGAGCTGTTCCCATATCGCTTTCCTGAAGGAAATGGATCGGTACTCCATGATCACAGTATTGGCAACTTGCTTCTTGCGGCAGCGGAGGATCGTTGGGGTCGTCTCGAGGGACTTCGCCGGGTGAGTAGTCTCCTTAATGTGCAAGGAATGGTCTACCCAATTTCGCTCGACGATGCACATGTCGTTGCGGAGCTTTCGGACGGCTCTATTGTGTATGGGGAAGAAAAAATCGATACACGCATTCCGTCTGATAAGCGAACGATTCGTTCGGTTCGGCTCGAGCCGTCTGCATCCATCCTTAAAGAGGCCGCTGAGGCACTGAAGGAGGCAGACATCGTCGTTCTCGGTCCTGGCGACCACTACACGTCACTGATGCCGAATCTGCTCGTAGACGGTTTTGCTGAAGCACTCGAAGAGTCGCATGCAAAGGTTGTCTACGTCGCAAACCTGATGACCAAGGCGTCGGAAACGGCTGGTTTCTCGGTGATTTCGTTTGTTCGTGACCTTCTAATAAGGTACAGGATTGGCAGGGACAGATTTGATGCGGTTCTCCTCAACACAGCGCAGCCACCAGATGAGCTTCTTGTGCGTTATCGGCAAGAAGAGTGCGCGGAGTTGGTCATATGTCCTTCGGATAGACGCATTGTTCTTGAAGGACTGTCTGGTGTAGTCGTTGAGGATGACTTTCTGGACAGAGAAGCACTTTCTCAGGGTCTTATTCGCCACGACGGTGAGAAACTCGTCCGTGCGATTCTCGCACTTTGATACCTTGTCGATGAAAACAAATGACGGCCACGCGGGGAACAGGAGTTCCCTGCGTGGCCGTTTTGAGATAAAAGATATATAAAAAGAAAACGCATATCGGGATGATACTGTCTTCTTTTTGGAAGTGTATCAACGCGATATGCGTTGGTCGGACGGTCGGCGGCTTTGTGGAGCCACCGACCACTTGTCGTCTAGCTGGTCGGGGGCCTCTTCACCAGAGCCCTCGGATTTTCGATGATTTCAGCGCGCAGTTTCGCATTGAAACCGGCGGGGGCCCCGTCGACGACCATTTTGTAGTTATAGGCCACCTTGTAGGTGTCCTTGTCGGCGACCTCGACGCCCGTGAGCATCAGGAGGCCGTCCCGTGCTTCGAAGGTGAAGGTGCACTTCTCCGGGCAGATGCCGGTGAAGTCGAACTCCACGTCCTCGTAGAGGAGGAAGGGCAACTCTGCCGTTCCTCCGACGGTTGAAATGACCTGGTCGATGATACGGTCGTCGGTCAGGCCGGCAACAAACTTTTCGCCTTCGACGAAACCGTTTGCGGTCTTGAGGTCGGTGGCGTACGCCGAGTTGGCGAAGGCGAGAAGGGCGGTGACAATGAGCGTGCGCAGCATGGGGGAATCTCCTCTGGTGCGCGTGACAGGCCTTTTTTAGGTGGCCTGGATACCCAATTAAATAATATCATATTTATAGTAGATTGTCAATAACCCCAAAATGCGAAGCATTTTGGGGTTCGGAGGCCTCATTCTTGTTGCTGTTTATGGATAAATACCGTATAGTATCGCGCAAGAGCCTTGATAGGCGTTTTCTTTTGTGAGACCCCGCGCGAAGCGCGGGGTCAAAGAGACAAAGGGAGGTAATTTAGCAATCAATTTTATACTTATCTATTAATATGGCCCGTAAATTCCCACTAGAGAAGCTTCGTAACTTTGGTATCGTCGCGCACGTTGACGCAGGTAAGACCACAACGTCTGAGCGTGTGCTTTTCTATACTGGTATGAGCCATAAGATTGGTGAAGTGCATGATGGTGAGACGGTCACCGACTGGATGGATCAGGAGCGTGAGCGAGGTATTACTATCACTGCAGCGGCTATTTCTTGTGACTGGACACCGTCACTTAACCCAGACCGAACCTCAAAAGAACATAAGTTTACCTTCAACATCATCGATACTCCGGGACACATCGACTTTACTGCTGAGGTGAAGCGTTCTATGCGTGTGCTCGATGGCGCAATTGTCGTGTTTGATGGTGTTGCAGGTGTTGAGCCACAGAGTGAGACTAACTGGCGTTATGCTGACGAGGCAGGGGTACCAAGAATTTGTTTCATTAATAAAATGGACCGTACGGGGGCGGACTTTGAACGTTCATACGACTCAATTCTCAAGCGACTTTCTCCAAAGGCAGTCCGTTTTCAGCTTCCGTGGGGCAAGGAGGACAACCTTCAGGGTGTTATCGACCTTCTCAAGATGAAAGCGTACACATTCGAGGGAGAGATGGGTATGAATGTTATTGAGCATGAAATCCCAGAGGAACTCAAAGCAGAGGCACAGAAATATCATGGGGAGCTCGTAGAACGAATAGTCGAGAATAATGAGGAGCAAATGAACGCGTATCTGGAAGGTAACGAACCGAGTTATGAAGAACTACAGGAGACTCTCAGAAAGGCCGTTATTGCAAACGAAATCTTCCCGGTCATGACTGGTTCAGCCCTTAAAAATGTTGGTGTGCAGAGAGTGCTCGATGCTGTTGTCGACTACCTTCCATCTCCAGTTGACCTTCCGCCAATTGAAGGGACAAACCCAAAGACAGAAGAGGAAGTGACTCGTGAAGCGAAAGACGAGTCACCGTTTTGTGCACTTGCATTCAAGCTACAGACGGACCCATTCGTGGGGGCATTGACCTTCTTCCGTGTGTACTCAGGTACCGTGAAGGCGGGAAGCTACATATTTAATGCGAATACTGGAGAGAAAGAACGGCTGGGTCGTATTGTGCGTCTCCAAGCAGATAAGCGTGAAGAGGTTGAGGAAGTGTATGCGGGAGAAATTGCTGCGGGCGTAGGACTTAAAGATGTGAAGACGGCCCATACTCTTTGTGATGAGGCTCATCCAATCGTGCTTGAGTCGATTACGTTCCCTGAACCAGTGGTTGCAATGCGTATTGAACCAAAGACAAAGAATGACCAAGAGAAAATGGGTATGGCACTCAAAAAGCTTTCTGACGAAGACCCAACGTTCAAAGTGTCTACTGATGATGAAACACTCGAGACTATCATTGCAGGTATGGGAGAGCTTCACCTAGAAATTCTCGTCGACCGTATGAAGCGCGAGTTCGGTGTTGAGGCATCGACAGGGAAGCCACAGGTTGCCTATCGCGAAACTATCCAGAAGGAAGCTGAAGCTGAGTATAAGTACATCAAGCAGACAGGTGGTCGTGGTCAGTACGGACATGTGAAGATTCGCATTAAACCGATGGTGCCACTTGCTGAAGATGAAACACCTGCGAAGAATGTGACCCGAGAAGATCACTTCGAATTCATCAATAGTATTAAGGGAGGAGTCATTCCTGCTGAGTATATCAATCCAGTAATGAAGGGGTGTAAGGAAGCTATGGGGCGAGGATTTGTTGCTGGATATAAGATGGAGGATGTGTCAGTAGAACTGTACGATGGTAGTTATCACGATGTTGACTCCTCAGAAATTGCCTTCAAGCTTGCAGGAATCAATGCGTTCAAAGAAGCTGCTGCACGAGCAAATCCAGTGCTCCTTGAGCCTGTTATGAAGATTGAGGTTACGACACCTGAGAAGTTCATGGGTGATATCAATGGAAACATCTCTTCAAAGCGTGGTCTTGTGGAAGGAATGGAAGACCGTGACCTCGTAAAGGTTATTAAGGCAAAAGTGCCACTCTCGGAACTCTTTGGCTACACAACAACACTTCGTTCGATGACTGAGGGACGAGCGAACATGGTGATGGAGTTTGATCACTATGCGGTGGTACCATCGAACGTTGCAATGGATATTAAGAAGGAACGTGGTGTAAAGGAGGTAAACGAAGAGGCTTGAGCCTCGTCGGACTCCTTTACGAATCGGAGCCATGTTTTCGCTATTCCTAATGCGAAAACGGGCGAGATCGGGGAGGTGAGGAAGCGTGGGACGCTTTCGCAAGAGGTTGCCAGCTATTTTGAAGAATGAAAAATAGCGACAACCTGAACAGTTTCTGTAAGAAAGTTCTTAGGAGTGCAACGACTTAGAAACTTGACCCTGAAAGACACTTCAGAATATTTTACTTAGCAACTTGACCCTGAAGGAGGCAGACGAAGAGGTTTAATTTCTCAAAACAGCAAACAGACCCCGGCACCTTTCGGTGCTGGGGTCTGTTTTAGCCTTGCAAAATAAAGGTCATTCCTGTACCATGGCGGGCACCGCAGTGCGCTTTTTGTTGCGTGGTGGAGTGCCCTCGCGCATTCACTATCATGCTGAGAGTATTTGGAGGTAACGCTGAAGTTGTTCTCGTGCCGTCACCTCTCGATGTTTACAAAAGCACATGATGCAGTAAAAGTTATTTAATTATTTATTCAGTATTCATAACGTACTATGGCAGATTTTGATCGATCAAAACCGCACGTAAACGTTGGAACCATTGGTCACGTTGACCACGGCAAGACGACGCTTACTGCTGCGATTCTCAGTGTGCTTCACGAAAAGGGTGATGGCTATTCAGCCAACATCAAGGCTGTTGAGGACATTGACAAGGCTCCTGAAGAGAAGGCTCGTGGTATTACTATTTCACTCTCACACAGTGAGTATGAGACACCAAACCGACACTATGCGCACATCGACGCACCTGGTCACGCTGACTACATCAAGAACATGATCACTGGTGCAGCGCAAATGGATGGCGCAGTACTCGTTGTTGCTGCGACAGATGGTGCGATGCCACAGACACGTGAGCACGTACTTCTTGCAAAGCAGGTGGGTGTACCAAAGATTATCGTATTCCTCAACAAGTGCGACATGGTTGATGATGAAGAAATGATTATGCTCGTTGAAGAAGAGCTTCGTGAACTTCTTACGAAGAACGGATTTGATGGTGAGAACGCTCCTATTATCAAGGGCTCAGGTCTTAAAGCTCTTGAGGATCCTAAGAGTGATTGGGGTGAGAAGGTTATCGAACTTGTGAACGCGATGGATGAGTATTTCCCGCTTCCAGTTCGTGAACTCGACAAGCCATTCCTTATGCCGATTGAGGACATCTTCTCAATTGAAGGACGAGGTACAGTGGTAACAGGACGAGTAGAGCGTGGACAGGTCAAGGTTGGTGAAGAAGTAGAGATTGTGGGTATTAAAGACACGGCAGTTACTACAGTGACTGGTGTTGAGATGTTCAATAAACAACTCGATTCTGCACAAGCTGGAGACAACGCAGGTATTCTTCTTCGAGGTACGAAGAAAGAAGACGTCCACCGAGGACAGGTCCTCGCTGCAAAAGGTTCGGTGACGCCACATACGGAATTCGAGGCAGAAGTCTACGTTCTCTCAAAAGATGAGGGAGGTCGTCATACACCGTTCTTCACTGGATACAAGCCGCAATTCTACATCCGAACAACTGACGTTACTGGAGACGTTGCACTTGCTGAAGGAACTGAAATGGTCATGCCAGGGGATACTGCAACCTTCAAGGTGAAGCTTGTGGCTCCGGTTGCGCTTGAAGAGCAACAGAACTTCGCGATTCGTGAAGGAGGTAAGACTGTTGGTGCAGGTGTCGTTACCAAGGTGATTGCATAAGCAATACGCGAGGTATACTTAAGAAATTGATTGGACCATGACAACTAAAACAACAGCAAAAGGCAAGAAGACAACAAAGGCTGCGACTCCTGGCGATGTTCAGAAGCTTCGCATTCGTGTTCGAGCCTATGAGCACAAGATTCTTGATGCTTCAGTGAAGCAGATCATGGATACGGCACTTCGTTTTGATGCGAAGGTGATTGGTCCAATACCACTTCCAACGGAAATCAAGAAATATACGGTCAATCGCTCAACATTCGTCCATAAAGATGCGCGAGAACAATTCGAAATGCGAATGCACAAGCGAGTTATCGATATCATGAATCCAGGAGCAAAGGTTATTGAGGCACTGACAAATCTTTCGTTGCCATCAGGCGTCAGTATTGATGTCAAAATGATGGGTTAAGGGAGAGTGGTCTGGCTAACGACAAACCCCGCGGGTGCGAAAGCGCCCGCGGGGTTTGTCGTATAATAAAGTTACTTATCAATTAAGTATGTTGCGTATGTTTGGACCAATGGGAGGTTTTGGCTTCTATGGCCTTCTCGGGTTTGCGAGTGAGGTGGTGTGGCTTATCGTAGGTGTCCTTGCCATTATGTGGCTTTGGGAGAAGGTGAAGAAATAGAACTTGCATTTCTTGGAGAGCCCTGTATACTCTCCCCAGCTTAAAAGACCTACGTACCGGCGCATTTCGTCGAGACCAATGGGCAGAAAAACCGCACATGCGGGCTTTCCGCCACATATGCGGTTTTTCTATAGCGACACAGTATGAAATACATCCTTGGAACCAAAGAGGGAATGACGCAAGTCTTCGATGAAGCGGGCGCAGTACATGCGGCGACTGTTCTTCGTGTGGAGCCTTCTGTTGTCACTCAGGTAAAGAGTGTGGAGAAGGACGGGTATGAAGCGGTACAAATTGCTTCAGGTACTCAGAAATCACACCGCGTAAATAAAGCTCAGACAGGACACCTTGGTGAAGCAAAGCGTTTTGTGAAGGAGTTTCGACCACGCGTAAATCGAAAGGAATCAATTGAAGGACTTGAGAAGGGCTCGACAGTTGATGCATCAGTGTTTGCCCCTGGAGACCTCGTTGTTGTTTCAGCGATTTCCAAAGGAAAAGGATTTCAGGGTGTGGTAAAACGTCACGGTTTCTCAGGTGGTCCGCGAACGCATGGTAACAAGCACCATGAGCGTGCACCGGGATCAATCGGTATCGGAGGCATACAGCGCGTCATGAAAGGTATGCGTATGGCCGGCCGTATGGGTGGCGAGCGAATCACAGTGAAGAACCTTAAGGTACTTCAGGTGAATGCTGAAACACACACGCTCATTGTCGAAGGAGCGGTTCCTGGTCGCAAAGGTAGTCTTGTCGAAGTACGAGGCGTATAAATAAGGAAATATGGAAGCAAAAGTATACTCATCAAAAGGAAAAGCATCTGGAGACATCACTCTTTCCCCGAGTGTATTTGGTGCCGCGTGGAATGCTGATCTTGTGCATCAAGTGGTAACAGCCATACAGGCAAATACACGCGCAGGTACCGCCAATACCAAGCTCCGTGGCGAAGTTCGGGGTGGAGGTAAGAAGCCTTGGAAGCAGAAGGGTACTGGTCGCGCGCGACACGGTTCACGCCGCAGTCCGATTTGGGTTGGTGGAGGTATTGCTCATGGCCCGCGTTCTGACAAGGACTACACTCAGAAGTTGAACAAGAATGTTCGTGCTCGCGCGCTTGCGAGTGTCCTCTCTAAGAAGTATGAAGACGGGGATATAATTTTTGTCGATACGTTCGGTATTGAAACCCCTAAGTCAAAAGATGCGCGTGACATCCTCACAAATCTTGGCAGTATAAAAGGTAAGGAGACTGTTGCAAGCAAGAAGCAAAACGCAGCACTCATTATCCTATCGGGTCGAGATGAGAACACAGAAAAGAGCTTCCAGAATTTCGGGAACGTACTTGTTGCAAATGCAAAAGATATTAATCCGGTTGACCTGCTTACCTACAAATTCGTAGTTGTGGTAGAACCACAGGCGGTAGTAAAAGTACTTGAACGTCGTGTTGCGCTAAAGAAAGAGCGTTCGGTAACCAGTAAATAACACATATGGCACTCTTCGGATCAAAAAAGAAAGTAGTAAAAAAGAAAGACACTTCAGAAAAAGTGAAGCAAGTTTCTTCAGTGCGTGCAACAGTCTCACGAGACCTTTCTTCAGTGCTTGTGAAGCCTCGTATTACTGAGAAAGCAGTCACTGCTTCAGAGCGGAATGTCTATGTATTTGAGGTTCGAAGTGATGCTAACAAGTTTGATATTCGTGATGCCGTCAAAGAGATTTTTGGCGTTACACCAGTAAAGGTTCGTACAGTCACGAGTCAGCCTCGACAGTCACTCTCGCGTGCGCGTGGACGCAAGGTCGCGGTGAAGGGACTTAAGAAAGCGTACATCTACCTAAAAGATGGCGATTCAATCAGTCTTGTCTAACGTTTTGATATGAAAAAGTATAAACCAACATCAGCAGGGCGACGCGGTATGACAGTGGTGTCATACAAAGACAAGTTGACCTCAACAAAAAACAATCCAGTTAAGCGTCTCACAAAAGGCGGAAAGAGTACTGGTGGACGAAACAGTCAGGGGCGGACAACGGTGCTTAACCGTGGAGGAGGCAATAAGCGTACGTATCGTAAGATTGACTTCGTCTTTGATAAGAAGGATGTCCCTGCAAAGATTGAGAGTATTGAGTACGATCCATACCGAACAGGCTTTATTGCACTTGTCTGCTATGCGGATGGTGAGCGACGATACATTTTGGCATCACAAGGCCTTAAGGCAGGGGACACATTCACTGTTTCTGAGAAAGCAAAAATAAAAGAAGGTAATCGTCTTCCGCTTGGGAAGATTCCTTCAGGTACATTTGTGTACAACATTGAGCTAAAGCCAGGGGCAGGTGCGCGTATCGCGCGTTCTGCAGGGCTTCACGCTGAGGTGGTCGCGCACGACGCGGGCTATACACAGCTCAAAATGCCATCCTCAGAGATTCGCAAGATACTTTCGACCGCATGGGCAACTATTGGCGAAGTATCGAATGAGGAGCATCATCTCGTAACACTCGGAAAGGCAGGGCGCGCTCGTCACATGGGGCTTCGACCGAAGACTCGTGGTTCTGCAAAGAACGCCGTTGACCACCCACATGGAGGTGGTGAGCAGAAGTCTCCTCGTGGTCACCGACGTCAGCGTACTAAGCAAGGACGACCGACTGGAAAGGGTCAAAAGACACGAAGCCCAAAGAAATACTCAAACAAACTTATTGTCTCTCGCCGAAAACCCGGCAAACTGATGACGAGTAAAAAGTAATAAAAAGGCAGTGCGCAGGCACTGCCTTTTTATTACTCTGTTGGCGTTCTTTGGTACACCACACACCAGTGGCGACGGTAATTTCAAACCGTATGAGGAACGTTCCAAAGAACGTTCCTCATACAGATACTCCAATCGATTGGAGTATAGGCAGAAAAACCTTTCATTCGAATGAAAGGTTTTTCTGCCTCAGTTGTGTGCCTGATATTAATATCTAAAGTTCTTTCCCAAGCTACGCGCGACCACATATAAAAACAAAAAGGCCTTCCTGTACGAACGAACGATTTCTGCTATAGTTATGGCCTAAGGTAACGGAGGAAACACATGATCTTTGGATGGGGAATGCTCATTGGCACTGCGCTCGGAGCCTTATCCTCTCTGGTCGGCAGCATGCTGGTGGTGATAGGACCAGAGGGACAGAGGCTGTCTCTGCGACAGAACATTGACCTTGTCTTCCGCGAAGAGAGGGTCACGTTTTTCACGGTGAGTTTATTCGTAGTAGTCGTCTACACCGTTGCTGGGGGAGTGGCAGAAGCAATGTTTTCGGCTTTCCCGCAGCACTGACAGCCACCAGCCGATGGAATGAGAAAGAACCACCTTCCATCTCGGCAGGTGGTTCTTTCTTTATCTGTTGACACTTTCAGTCAATTCGCGTACTATAGCCCTCGTTCCAGAACTCCTACCGATTCCGGTCCTGGCAGACTGGAGTCGCACGGTTAGTTTGTGGGAATCTCTTGAAGCGTAGGCCGTTACCTTCTGCTCCACGAGATTCTCACAAAAGAATCTTTTTCAAGTACGAATCCTAAAAATGGCTTATGTTTGCCATTTCTCAGTGTCTATGTTGATGAGTCCAACAATTTGCCCAAGGGCAGAACAAATTGGGACATAAATTCAATATATTCATTACATTCATTATTTCATTCAATGTCACGATCAGTATACAAAGGACCATATGTAGACGCGAAACTTCTCAAGAAGATCGCAGGTAAAAAGGCAATTGAAGCCGGTGTTATTAAGACGTGGGCACGTAATTCGATGATTTCACCAGAAATGGTTGGGTTCACATTCGGAGTGCACAACGGGAAAGATCATCTACCCGTGTTGGTCTCTGAGGAAATGGTAGGGCATCGCTTGGGAGAATTCTCTCCTGCGAAGAAGTTCGTTCGTCACGGAGGTAAGATGCAGAAGGAGCTTGAACAGAAGAAGAAGGAGGGTGAAATTGCAGCTGCAAAGGCAGCCAAAGCAGCTGAATAATGTAAGTATATGCGAGCAGTATTACGAAATTACAGACAGTCACCACGAAAGGTCCGCCTTATTGCTGACCTCGTGCGTGGGAAGAGTGTACAGAATGCACTCGCGTCACTTCGTTTTGTTGAGAAGAAGGCTGCAGAATCTTTTGCAAAAGTCATAAAATCTGCGGTCGCAAATGCGACAGCGGAAGGAAAAGATACAGAACGGCTGGTGATTAAGAAGGTTGCAGTTGACAAAGGTGAGGTGCTGAAGCGAATGATGCCTCGAGCGCGTGGTTCAGCGTCACCAATCAATCGACGGAGTAGCCACATAATGGTTGAACTCGGAGAAAAATAAATTTTAGATATTACTTTTTATGACACACGTTGCACATCCATTCATACAGCGAATCGGCATTACCCGAGATTGGAAAAGTCGGTGGTTTGCTGCTGATCCAAAGCATTTTCGTGAGTATGTGCGCGCTGATATCGCGGTGCGACGATTTTTAGACAAGCGACTTAAGGGCATGTATGTTTCAGACGTCGTGATTGAGCGCGACGAGAAAGTGTTTCGTGTAGTGATTTCAACTTCACGTCCTGGGATACTTATCGGCCGAAGTGGTGAAGGCGCAGTTAAGCTGAAAAAGGAAGTAGACATGATTCTTCGTAAGTTGAAACTCACAGAGAAGCCTGAGGTAAAGATTGATGTGGAGGAAGTGCGTTCTGCAGAAGGGAACGCTTCAATTGTGGGACAAATGGTTGTGGAAGGGCTTGAGAAGCGAATGCCATTTCGTCGTGTGATGAAACAAACTGCAGAAAAGGTGATGGCAAATCGAGATGTGAAGGGTGTACGTATCATCACCTCAGGCCGACTCGGAGGTGCTGACATGGCTCGTAAGGAGGAAACGAAGCGTGGACGAATTCCACTTCAGACACTCCGTGCGGATATTGATTTTGCGCGCGTTCGTGCAGTCCTTCCGTACGGCACTATCGGTGTGAAGGTCTGGATTTATCGAGGAGATGTCTTCGAAGATCGAGCAGCTGGCCGTTCAGATGAGAAGCAGAGCGTAGAAGGAGACCGTAATGCACGACAGAGTGCTGTCTAATACAACAAACCGCGTATGTTATTCCCGAAAAAAGTAAAACATCGAAAGTGGCAAGTCGGCCGGAAGCATCCGGACAAACTTCTCTCACCTGACACTCGTGGTGTCACCGTGTCCTTCGGTGCATATGGACTTAAGGCGACATCACAGTCACGAGTGAAGAGTAATCAAATTGAGGCAGCGCGTCGTGTAATCTCTCGTACGCTGGGGAAATCAGGCAAGATATGGATTCGTATCTTCCCTGATAAGCCAATGACCAAGAAACCTGCCGAGGTTGGTATGGGTAAGGGTAAGGGTGATCCTGACCACTTCGTATTCGAGGTTTCACCAGGACGTGTACTTTTTGAAGTTGATGGTGTCTCGGAGGAGATTGCACGTGAAGCGTTTCGAAAGGCGACTGCGAAGCTTCCGGTAAAAGGAAAATTTGTTACCCGTGAAGAGACGGCAGCGTAATTTGCATAGTATGGCGACAAAAGATATACAAAAGAAAACGGATGCAGAACTAGAGAAGCTCGTACACGAAAAACGAGAGGAGCTTCGAACAGTGCGTTTTCAGTCTGCGGGAAGCGGAACACGTGACGCGAAAGCGATTCGTGGTCCGAAGAAAGAGATTGCACGTGCGCTGACTGCACTCAATACACGTGAAAGTAAAGAATCCAAAGAATAAGTATGGCAACTGAAACTACAACACAAACAGAAACACAGCGAAATGGCGGACGCACACTCCGAGGTGTGGTTGTTGCGTCAAAGATGCAGGACACCATTACGGTGCTTGTGGAACGGTTTGTAAAACATCCTAAATACAAGAAGTACCAACGTCGTAGTAAGAAGTTCCTTGTGCATGACCAGGGTAACACCGCCGAGGTAGGGACAACTGTCGAGATTCGAGAAACAAATCCAATTTCAAAGCGAAAGCATTTCGAGTTGGTTAAATAAACGTCACGTATGATTCAGTCACAAACTATTGTTAAAATCGCAGACAACTCCGGAGGAAAACTCGGACGAGTATTCAAAGTACCCGGAGGTTCAAAAAAGCGATATGCAGAACTAGGAGAGATTGTGATTCTTTCAGTACAGACTGCAGAGCCACGCAAGATGGTAAAAAAGAAAGACGTGGTATATGGAGTTGTGGTTCGTCAGCGTAAGCCATTCAGGCGGAAGGACGGTTCATATGTGAGTTTTGATGAAAATGCGGTGGTATTGGTTGAGAAGGAGAAGAAGGAACCTCGAGCAAACCGTGTGTTCGGACCGATTCCACGTGAAGTCGGAGAAGCTGGTTACCAGAAAATAGTTTCCCTCGCTCCAGAGGTTGTATAGCGTATGAAGATAAAGAAAGGAGACAACATCATCGTCATCGGAGGAAAGGATAAAGGAAAGTCCGGCACGGTATTTCGTGCAATGCCAAAGCTCGACCAGGTTCTTATCGAAGGTATCAATATGGTAAAGCGTCACAAGCGAGCAACTCAACGTGGCTCACAAGGGCAGATTATTGAAAAGCCGATGCCTATCCATGTCTCAAACGTAGCTCTTAAGGACGCAAAGACGGGGAAGGCTGGCCGAGTAGGATACCAGATTGAGGGTGAAGGAGAAAAACAGAAGAAAATGCGTGTTGTTCGTGGTGGTAAGACAGCGACTAAGTAAATTTATGCTTATGGAAATGGCAAAAGAAAAACTACAAAAGGTGTTCGATGCAATGAAGGGTGATTTTTCATATACTAATCGCATGCAAGCACCGCGTATTCTTAAGGTGGTAGTTTCTACTGGTACTGGAAAGATTCAGGACAAGCAGAAGATTGCGCTCATCCAAGATCGTCTCGCACGCATCACTGGACAAAAGCCTGCACCACGAGGCGCAAAGCAGTCTATTGCGACTTTCAAATTGCGTGAGGGCGATATCATTGGATATCAGGTAACACTCCGTGGCGAACGCATGTTCGATTTCCTCGATCGTTTGATACATATCGCGATTCCGAGTACTCGTGACTTCCGTGGTCTTAAAATTTCAGCAATTGATGAAATGGGGAATTACACTATCGGTATTCCAGAACACACCATCTTTCCAGAGACTGCTGATGAGGACATCAAGGACGTATTTGGATTTGCTATCACTATCGTGATGAGTACGAAGTCTAAAGACGAGGCTGAGGCGCTCCTCCGCCATATCGGCTTGCCACTGCAAAAGAAAGAGACGGAGACGGAGTAAAAGACATAAGATAATCTACACATAAACCCCACGAATATTCGTGGGGTTTATGTGTAGATTATGAAGGACTAAGGTCTTGAAGGTATTGACTTTTATTATTATATAATGCATACTTTAAAAAGTATCTTGGTACATCTGTAAAATCTGTAAAATACTTTTCGTTCACATGGACGAAAAGTAAACGCCGGTAGGTAGAAAGAGAAAGGAAGGGTAGAGCCAATGACTCAAGAGGAAAAGGGAGATTTTCTGTGGAGGTACCCCATTGGGGCCCTGATGATCCTGGTGCTGGGTTGCGCACTTATCTATATCTCGGTATCTGAGGACAAGGGTGTCAATCTCGTCAGCGACATCGCCCCGGTCTCTGACCGGATGTCGGCGGTCGTCCAGCCTCTTCAGGCACGCCTCGCTTTGGCGGAAAATGACGCCGCTCGTCTCGCCGTCATGAACGAGGAGGTCGACATTGACTTTCTCACGAGGATGCTCTATGCCCATCTCAGGGCGATCGAGAAAATCGACTCCGATGAGGTGAAGGAGATCGCGTTCTTTTTCGGATCGATCGAGAGCGCCGAGGCCGAGGATGCCTCCGGTGCGTACCATGTGGGCTATGCCCGCAATAAATTGTACGCACGGGTGAGCTTCGTCGATCCGGCACTGCCGGACCGCATGTTCATTGTAGAGTGTACGAACGGGCTGCTATACACGGAGGTCGGCGAGGGAGGGTTGCAACGACTGGCTACGGCCGGCCCTCCTCCCCCGTTCACAGTAGGGCAAGGTGAAAACCTTGCCATGTATGTCGGTTATGCTGGAGCAATCCAGCTCGCCGAATTACATAAACTGCCGGTGCATAAGGTGGTGGAGGGTGCTCAAATCCCGATCACCTACGATGAGGCTCTGGAACTCGGTCCGTTGACCGAGAGCATCCGGGTTGTTGTCATCGTTAACCCCGGAGACACATTTGATCTCCGGGAGCGTACCTACAACGGAGTGCTGGCAGCACTGCCGTAATTTCGCTCGCGAAACGATGCGAGACGCGACTGAAGCGCCGGAGGTAACCCTTCCGACGCTTCGTTTTTTTTATATTGACTTCCGATAGCTCTTTTGGTAGAGTGCTCCTCGTAGCGTTTCACGCATTCTCTACAGCTTACGAGGAAAACAACGCACCGTTTGAGGCTCTCCAGGAGAAGTCCAACGGAAAGCGAACTTTTTCGTATCTAGAATGCGGTAAGTAAAGGACGGTCACCATCAGCTCGGTGAGACCACTTTGCAAGAGCGTTTTTATAAGCACGTAGCCCAATTGTATATTCATGGCACGAAAGTCGGTTATTGTGCGGTCACTCCGCACTCCAAAGTTCAAGAGTCGCGTCGTACGACGATGCTTTAAGTGTGGTCGAAAGCGAGGGTATATGCGAGATTTTGACATGTGTCGTGTCTGTTTTCGTGAAGCAGCAAATGAAGGACAGTTGCCAGGCGTTAAGAAGTCATCATGGTAAACGACCCAATTTCAGATTTCATCATCCGACTTAAGAACGCAGGTCTTGTTGGAAAGAATGAAGCAAGTATGCCGTATTCACAGCTTAAGCACGCGGTGGCTGAGAAACTCAAAGAAGCAGGTTTTGTTGCAAATGTGGAGCGTCATGGCAAGAAAGTACGCAAGTCACTTGATGTGACGCTTAAGTATGACGAGAAGGGCAATCATGCCATCTCTGGTGTAAAGCGTATTTCAAAGCCGGGTCGTCGATTGTACATCAAAGCAAATGAAATCCATCCAGTGAAATTTGGTCGAGGGAAGCGTATTATTTCGACTCCTGAGGGTGTATTGACTGGTGAGGAAGCGCGCGCAAAGAATGTTGGAGGAGAAGAATTATTTATTATCTGGTAATGAGCGTATGAGTAGATTAGGAAAACTGCCAATTCAAATACCTTCGGGCGTAGAGGTGAAGCTCGAAAACAAAACCCTTTCTGTGAAGGGTCCTAAGGGAACACTCACGCGTTCATTTAAGACCGACGAGGTCTCTATGGTCGTAGCAGATGGTGTGGTTACCGTCTCACCAAATAAAGAGTCTGCTACAGCGCTCTGGGGCACGTATGCTGCGCATGTGCGGAATATGTTCAAAGGGACCACTGACGGTTTTGAGAAAAAACTTGAAATCGAAGGGGTAGGATATCGTGCTGAAGCAAATGGAAACGGCATCAAGCTCGCTGTTGGATTCTCGCACCCTGTTGAACTTAAGTCACCGGAAGGAGTGTCGGTGGCCGTTGAAAAAAATGTAGTTACAGTTCAGGGGGCTGATAAAGATCTCGTTGGACAATTTGCGGCAAATATTCGTGCTGTACGTAAGCCTGAACCGTACAAGGGAAAAGGCATCCACTATGTGGGCGAATACATTATAAGAAAGCAGGGCAAGAAGGCTGTGTAATACGTCGTAGTATATGAATAACACAACAACACAAAAACAGTTGGGAAGAATTCGTCGCCACGCACGTATTCGAGCACGTATCAACGGTACGGGTGAGTGCCCACGCCTTGCAGTATTTCGTAGTAATCGGTATGTCTATGCACAGCTGATTAATGACGAAGATGCAAAAACTATTGCATCAGCAGATTCACGTACTATGAAAGAAGCTTCAGCACAGGAGCGCGCAGCTGCGGTTGGAAAAGCTATTGCAGAGGCTGCAAAAGCGCAGGGAGTCACACGTGCAGTGTTCGACCGAGGAGGCTTTAGGTATCAAGGGGTGGTTGCAGCGCTTGCCGATGGGGCACGTGAGGCTGGGCTTACATTTTAATAGCATAAGTATTGCGTATGACAGAAAATACAGTAAAGGAGACAGGGTCAGAGGTTGCGAAGGTCGCAACACCTGCGGTTCCTGCGAGCGAAACGAATGAGGAACGCAAGCGAAATCCACGACGACAACGTCGCACACGACGTAGTGGCCGTAGGGAAGAACGCTCTCGTCCCGAATTCGATCAGAAGATTATTTCAATTCGACGTGTAACACGTGTGATGGGTGGAGGACGAAGATTTAGTTTTAGTGTCACTATGGTTATCGGTGATAAAAAAGGAAAAGTGGGTGTTGGTATTGGAAAAGCGGGTGACACACAGCTCGCGATTGAGAAAGCATATCGTGATGCACAGAAACACATTATGACCGTTCCGGTTAACAAAGATCAGCATATCCCTCACGATGTATCAGTGAAGTACGCATCGAGTGAGGTGATTATCATGCCTGCGCCAGGGCGTGGACTTGTTGCTGGTTCTTCAGTACGAACAGTGCTGGAGCTTGCGGGGGTAAAGGATGTGACAGCGAAGCTGCTCTCACGAAGTAAGAATAAGCTTAACAACGCGCGTGCAACAATTGAGGCGCTTAAGCAGCTCAAAGCGTAATCTTTAACGTATGCAATTACACGAACTACAACCAAAGACACGAAATAAGTCCGCAAAACGGATCGGACGCGGTGGTAAGCGCGGAAAGACAAGTGGTAAGGGTCACAAAGGTCAGAAAGCGCGTGCAGGAAACAGTACACGTCCTGAAATGCGCGAATTTATCAAGAAGATTCCAAAACTTCGCGGACACGGAAAGAATCGGGCACGTACGGTAAACTCCGAACGCATACTTGCAATCCCTGTAAATGTTGCAGCACTCGAAATTGCTTTTGAGCCTGGAGCAGAAGTATCTCCAAAGACTATTGTTGCAATGGGTATCGTACGTACTCGGCGTGGCGCTTCTCCTCGAATCAAGATACTTGGAAATGGGGAGCTCTCAAAGAAGATTGCCGTCTCAGGATGCACAGTTTCTGCGTCTGCCCGAGAAAAGATAGAAAAAGCAGGAGGGAGTGTCCTCTAGGATACGGTACAAAAGAGATATTCGTATGTGTGCGGTATACTAGGGTACGCGCACGTACGTATTTCTAAAAATCGTTAGTCACTCATCAAGAAACCTATGCAGCAATTCATACACAAAATGAGGATTATCCTCACCGATAAAGCGATTCGAGACCGAATACTCTTTGTACTGGGTGCTCTTGTTGTGTTTCGTGCGCTTGCTGCGGTACCGATTCCGGGCATTGACCGTGTGGTACTTGAACAATTTTTTCAAAATAACGAATTTCTCGGACTCCTCAATGTATTTTCTGGTGGTGGACTTGCAAACCTCTCTATAGTCTTACTGGGTGTCGGTCCGTTCATTACTGCGTCCATCATCATGCAACTTATGACGATTATGTCGCCAAAGTTGAAGGCGCTTCATACAGAAGAAGGGGAGACTGGAAGGCAGAAGTTTACACAAATTAGTCGAATGCTCACATTGCCACTTGCCATTTTGCAGGGGTTTGGTTTCTTGACTCTGCTTCAAAACCAAGGAGTACTTAGTGGCCTCTCCCTCTTTGAGTTCATGACGAACGTAGTAGTGGTTGCTGCGGGAGCGATACTCCTTATGTGGGTCGGTGAGTTGGTTACTGAATACGGTATTGGAAATGGTGTTTCGATCATCATTTTTGCAGGTATTGTCGCGTCACTCCCTTCAGCAATCAGTCAGTTATTGTTTACATTCGATGTCTCACAACTTCCTATCTATCTTGGTTTCATTGTGGCGGCACTTCTCGTCATTTATGCTGTAGTGGTAATGACGCAGGCTGAACGACAGGTCCCTATAACGTACGCAAAGACTGTGCGGGGCAATAAGACCTATGGTGGCACTACTTCATATCTCCCGCTTCGGCTCAATCAGGCCGGTGTTATTCCAATTATCTTTGCGCTCTCGATGCTCTTGTTCCCGCAGATGCTTCTTAACATCCTTGCGACATTTAATATACCGGGTGTCCAGAGTGCATCAGAAGCGATGCTGAACTTCCTAGCAAATCAGTGGTTTTACGCGGCAATTTATTTCACACTTGTGTTTGTGTTTACGTTCTTCTATACGGCAGTCACCTTTGATCCTGAGGCAATTTCAAAGAATTTACAACGAGGTGGGGCATTTATCCCGGGAATTCGTCCAGGAGAGCATACTTCTCTCTATCTTGGTAACCTCATCACACGACTTACTTTTATCGGCGCACTCTTCCTTGCGTTAGTCGCAGTGCTTCCACTTGGTATGCAGGTACTTACCGGCATCAGTACACTCGCTATTGGCGGTACAGCGCTTCTCATTGCTGTTTCTGTGGTGGTGGATATTGTACGGCGAACAGATTCACAGATATCAATGCGGGAGTACTAAAATATGGGGAATCACCTCATCTTATTTTTCTTGCACTCCTAGCGTCTAAGACAATTCCCCGTATTTTAGAGAGTTGAGAATAATAAAACCCCGCGCCGGAGGCGCGGGGTTTTATTATTCTTGAAGCCAATCTTTGTATTTCTGTACGATTTTCTCCACTACTTCTGTGGGATTGGTCATTTCAGTATTTACCACAAGATCATATAGAGATTTGTCATAAGGGTTGATACCGTAGTGTTTTTGATACCTCGCAACATGATTATCGATACGTTTCTGTGTACGCCTCTCAGCTTCCTCGAGTGTCTGCATCACATCACCACTTCGAATACGGATATTTGAATCTCGGTCATCAAATATGCGTTCTGCTGAAACTTTTGGAGAGATATCAAGATACACATGAAATGCACTTGGTACAAAATAAAAACCTAGGTGGGAATCGATAATATAGTCGTCATCTTCTTCGTTGATACGTTTCTGTTCTGTATCGATAAGTTCATCGATTTTCTTATCTCCAAAGACTTTTTCATTAAATTCTTCGAGTGTCATGCCTTGAGCTTTTGCCATATCTCGCACAAAATCACCTGTCGAAAAGGGTCGAAGATCAAGACTCTCTGCCAAGAGCTTTTTGGTTGTGGATTTTCCACTTCCGGGTAGGCCTCCGATAGTGATGATGTGCTTCTTTTGCATGGGCATACCTTACCATATATTTCGCATGGCTTGTATTGAAGGAATACTCTAGTAAACTGGGGAAGTTATGCAACCACAAACAATCATCTTCATAGGCCCACAAGGGAGTGGAAAAGGTACACAGATTGCTAAACTTGACGCGGTGCTTCAGGGAAAAGACGGTGGCCGCCAAGTAGTCGATATTCAGACAGGGAGACGCTTTCGAGCTCTTGCTGCTAAAGGGGAGGGCTATACTGAAACACATGTTACTCAGACGCTCGAAACGGGTGTCCTACAACCACTCTTCCTTTCTGTGGTCTTATGGGGAGATGCTATGCGTGAAAAGCTCGACCCCGAGTGTCATGTGCTCATTGATGGTTTCCCGCGCATCGTCGCTGAGGCAAATGTGCTTGAAAGTGCCCTCTCATTCTATAATCGTAACAACCTTTCTATCATCAACCTTGAAACACCTGAGGATGTGGTGAAAGGTCGCATGGAGGGGCGTGCCCGGTCAGACGATACCCCAGCTTCAATTGAGGCTCGCTTAAAGTGGTACCGTGAGGAAACGCTTCCGGTTGTTGAGTATTACCGCACGCGTGCCAACACGAATGTGTTTGATATCGATGGGACGGCTTCCATTGATGGTGTACACGAACAAATTGTCTCTGCGCTTAAGCTATGATTACAAAAAAGACACCAGAGGAGATTGGCGTATTGAGAGAAGGGGGGAAAATACTTGCGCGTATGTTAAAGGAGCTTGGTGAATATGCCACGCCTGGTATGACGACAGAGGATATTAACGATAAGGCAATAGAGCTTTGCGAACACTATGGTGTTGAGCCGGTGCTTTTGGGTTATCATCCTGAGTTTGCGCCACGACCATACCCTGCAGCTGTCTGCACTTCAGTAAATGATGTTGTCCAACATGGTATTCCGTCGAGTGAAGAAGTGCTTGCTGAGGGAGATGTGCTCAATATCGACATGTCGATTGGATACAAAGGTCTCATTGTCGATTCAGGTATTACGGTCGGCATCGGTACTCTGGACAAAGAATCACAAAAGCTCATCGAGGTGACTCGGGAGGCACTTGCTCACGGCATTAAAGAAGCGAAAGTGGGAAATCATATTGGTGACATCAGCAATGCGATACAAACTTTTGTCGAATCTCGAGGGCTCTCGCTCGTTGAGGTACTCTGTGGGCACGGTGTTGGGTATAGTGTGCATGAGGAACCTCAAATACCGAACATTGGAAAGAAGGGAGAAGGTCCTAAAATTGAAGTTGGACATGTGTATGCTATTGAGCCGATTGTAAATGAAGGTGGTGAGGACGTGGTGTTTGATGACGAGGGTGATGGGTACAGTGTGTATACTGTCGACGGTTCGCGTAGTGCCCATTTTGAGCATACCGTTGCGATAACGGAAGACGGTCCACTAATTTTGACTCGGTAAAATGAATGACCACACAAGCTAGCTTGTGTGTCGTGAATGTGGTCCGAGCAAACTTCGCTTACAAAAGAGTAAAATACCTTGTTATTTGGGGGTTTTCTGCTATACTCGATGCATAATTTGGAGGGAATTTTTTATATATGCAACGAAAACCACATCAAGAACGAACGTTTGTTATCTTAAAGCCTGACACGGTACAGAGGTCTCTTATTGGGGAGGTCATTAAACGTTTTGAACAGACAGGTCTCAAGTGCGCGGCTATGAAAATGTTTATGGCAGATGAGGACCGACTGTTTAAGCATTATAATAAAAGTGATGATTGGTTTCTCAAGAAGGGAACTGGCGTTATTGAAGATTTGAAGAAGCAGGGACTTCCGGTTGATAAGGATGCGATGGAATATGGGAAAGACATTATCCGTGCAAATGCAGTGTATATGAGTTCTGGACCAGTCGTTGCGATGGTTTGGGAAGGTAATCAGGCGATTGCGGTCATTAAGAAAATTGTAGGTTCTACAGAGCCAGCCACATCAGATGTAGGTACGATTCGAAGCGATTATACTGTAGATTCATACTCACATTCTTCATACGAGAACCGAGCGGTACGCAACTTAATTCATTGCTCAGACGAGCCAAGTGAGGCTGAACGCGAGATAAAGCTATGGTTTCCAGAAGATGAAATAATGAATTATGTGACCGCACAGGAGCGCATTATGTACGACGTCAATTTTGACGGGGAACCCGAATAAATTTCTTTTTCTTTTTTGAAGCTCGTGATAAAATGAGAGTGGAGCTGCGTTGACGCATGTTCCGCTTAACGTGTTCTATAGGGCTGTCTGTAGTCGCTCGGCCACTGAGGCTTCGCAAGAAATTTCAAACGCTACTGCGAAAGGATGCCCACTTGGATTCTTCCTAGGACACATGCGCGCGTTGCTCCACGAAAAAATGCACTCCGGTGAGTGCGTTTTTTCGTGCCAGAGGGGCTATTTGGTAGATTGCAAAAGAGATAAGAGGGCGTGATATTATAAATGTGTATTTATGAAACTTTCAGTTATATTGTTACTCATTTCCACCTCGGTACTTGGAGCAGTGCATTATCTCGCCCTAGAGTTCTACCTCTACTGGCAGTATGTGTGGTTTGATGTCCCTATGCACATCCTTGGAGGGGTTGTGGTAGCACTCTCTCTTTTTGCCGCACGTGATTTGGGTGTCTCGATACCCAATGCATTCTTTCGACTTGCTCCAGTCCTGCTTTTCGTCATGGTTGTTGGGATTCTTTGGGAGATCTTTGAAGTGAAGGCAGGGTTATACATGGCAGAAAATTATGTGTTTGATACGGCAGTGGATCTTTGTATGGACTTCGTTGGGGGTACTGTTGGTTTCATTGTCGGTTCAAAATTACAGTCATTTAATTCATGAGTACACTTGGATTATATGGAGGTGTAGGAAGCGTGACGGGAGCAAACTTTCTCCTTGATACGGGAGGAGTAAAGATATTGATTGACTGTGGGCTCATACAAGGTGATCGCTTTGCGATGGCTGCAAATTGTGACACGTTCGCGTACTCACCGTCTGAGATTGGTTTCTTGCTCGTTACACACGCGCACGCTGATCACATTGGTCGGATACCGAAACTGGTTGCTGACGGATTTGCAGGAAGGATTATTTCAACAGTGCCCACAAAAGAACTTGCTCAGCTTATGCTCCGAGATGCTTTTAAGGTTATGCGTTTTGAGGCTGAGAAATATGGTACGAGGACTTGTTATGAGCAGGGTGATGTAGATGCCGCGCTCACACTTTGGGAAGGGGCCGAGTATGGAGGACGATTGGCAATGGGAGACGGTGTAATAGCGACATTTACGAATGCGGGACACATCCTAGGTTCGTCATTTATTACGCTTGAGAGGGGTGACAAGAAATTTGTATTTACAGGAGACATTGGTAATGTTCCTCAACCACTTCTCGACCCACCGAATGTTCCAGAGGATTACGATTATTTGCTCATGGAGAGTGTCTATGGTGACCGCCAGCACGAGGAGGTTAAGGAGCGTAGTGAATTACTCTTAAGTTACATCAAGGACACACAAAAGAAGAGTGGAACACTCATCATTCCTGCGTTTTCACTGGAGCGTACACAGGGGATGCTTTTTGAGATTAATAATTTCGTAGAAAAGGGAGACATAGAACCGCTCCCGGTGTTCCTCGATTCTCCACTTGCAATTAATGTGACCGAACTCTACCGAAAACATACGAAGTATCTCAAAAAGGAAGTACAAGAACAGATTAAGAAAGGAGATGACATTTTCAATTTTGAAGGGCTTTCATTTACGCGCACTGTCGCTGATTCTCGCGAGATAGACAAGACGAAAGGAGCAAAAATTATTATCGCGGGTAGTGGCATGAGTCATGGTGGGCGGATTCTGGGGCATGAGCAACGTTATTTGGAGGACAAAAAGACGACACTGCTCCTTGTAGGGTATCAGTCGGTGGGTAGCTTGGGACGCCTTCTTCACGATGGCGCAAAACGAGTGAAAATTGAAGGGAAAGATGTGAAGGTACGCGCGAAAATTGCTCGCATCCGTGGTTATTCAGGACACGCGGATCGTGATCAACTTGTCGATTTGGTTGCGCGGGGAGGGGAGAAGGTAAAGCAAGTGTTTGTCACCATGGGTGAGGAACGTTCCTCTCTCTTTCTTACACAGCGACTCCGCGATTATCTTGGCGTAAATGCGACAGTTCCAGAACTCGGACAAAAAATTGAGATTGATTTCTAGCCCAAGTGCTTCTTACATAGTCAAAGAAAACCCCACGCCGTAGGCGTGGGGTTTTCTTTGAGACAAAGAGAGAAATTATTTAGTCTTCTCGATAAATCGGGCAAATGCCTCCGGACGGTCTTTTGCAATCGCCGAGAGCATTTTGCGGTTAAGAAGAATACTCTTGTCCGCAAGCGTTTTGATGAATGTGCTGTACTTGAGACCGCTTACTCGAAGAGCAGCACTCAGACGTGTAATCCACATACTTCTGAAGTCACCCTTTCGATCCTTTCGGTGGTCGAATGCGTGTAGCTGTGCATGGTAAATAGCCTCGCGTGCAGGGCGTGTCTTTGAGGATCGACTATGTCGATATCCTTTCGTCTCAGCGAGAATACTTTTTCGTCGTCTGTTTGCGGTTACTCCTCCTTTTACTCGTGACATGATTAAAAAATTATTAGGAAATTATTAGTTCTGGGTACTAGGTTATGCACCTGATTTCGGAAGGAATCTTCGAGTGATACGCTTCGAAAGGGTAAGGGACTGTGTTCGTTTGCCCGCAAGGTGCTTACGGCCTGACTGCTTTGCGTTGAAATGGTTTTGTCCGGGCTTCCGCGCAATAAGCTTGCCGTTTTTTGTCACCTTTATTCTTTTTGTATATGATTTATTTGTTTTCATACATTTATGCTTCTGTTGGTTCTTGTTTTTGAGCTTTAGTACTGACACGCTCAAGTGTCGTGGTAAAACCTTTTGGACTCTTGCTGATATCGTCAGCGATTTTATACTCTGCTGGGATAATTTTCAAGAACCGTTCGAGTCGCTCCTTGAGGAATGCGGGCTCCATATATTTATAGCGTCCCCAGAGGAAGAGGTCTATCTTCACTCGGTGTCCCTCCTCTAGCCATGTAGCGACACGCTTAGCTTTAAGAGATAAGTCATGATCACCCGTGCCAATCTTTACCTGCACTCCCTTTGTCTCAGTGACGCGTGATTTTGCCTTTACTTCTTTTGCGCGCTTCTTCTGCTCGTACTGGTACTTCCCATAATCCATGATCTTTGCGACCGGAGGTTTTGCTCCAGGGGAAATCTCTATGAGATCAAGGTTTGCATCCTCGGCGGCTTTCAGGGCCTCGGCGAAAGGAATAGCACCTAGGTTTTCTCCATCGGCGCCAATAACACGAAGTTCCTTGGCTCGGATTGCGCGATTTATTCGTACTCGAGTATCTTTCAAAGTGGTAAAAGCTATAAAAAAGAGGCCACATCCTACGGATGCAGTACACCTTGTTGCTATCTTACTTCGGCAAGGGCCTCGTAAGCTAGTGGACAAGGTCTTGCGAGGGTCTTTAGAGACCCTCTCACCTCAGGAATACTCAGGAAATATACTATAAAAGGAGGAATTCTGCAACTGTATTCAGGCCGTGATATGATTATGGATATGTCAGATACTCCTACCCATACACAGGAGGAATTACGCCAAATAATCAAGGATTTTCTTGAGGGGCATTGCAAGGGTGTTTTTGGGATTTTGGACGAGAAAGGACTTCCCACCACCTCCCTCATGCTCTATGCAGTTGATGACAGTCTTAATGTCTATTTTGGAACACGAAAAGCGTTTTCAAAGTACGCGCATATTATTGCGAATCCAGTGGTTGCGCTCTCGGTTATTGAAGAAAAACTCGATCCGCTCAGGGTTATTGATATGCGGGGCGATATCACAGAAGTCCCTGCCGACGAGCTCGAGAAAACGCATGCATTCTTTAAGTCAAAAAATCTCAGCAAGTACTATGTTGAGGGCGCGGAAGATTTTACTATGTTCAAGATGGTGCCACATTTTATGCGTTGGCTTGATGCGGGGAGTGGGGAGTTGCAGAGAGTGGATTTGGACGTAGGCAAAGAGAGTTAAAAAATATTGAGATGTAGAGTATAGAGGTGTACAAACGCCGCGGGCTTGCCCGTGGCGTTTGTACACGCGAAATAATCTTTAGTATGATATTACATAATATCATACTAAATTCTAGATGGTTGTAGTGGTTTTGCGAGGTGTGTCGCAACACTTTGGACATCTGCAACCATATGGTTTTATATAATCATTCCAGTATTCTTTGCCATAATCGCAGGTGAGTTCCTCTCCAATTTTGATAGCGCGCCTAGTGTAGATGTTTATGGTCCAGTCGTCTTCATCTATCTCAGCCTCGCAGTTTGGTCTGCACGAGTGATTGATGTAGCGGGCGGTATTTTCACGACCTTTTCCATCCACAACATACTTTTTATCAAGGGTGAAGAGGTATTTGCCACCACGTCGGTCAGCTTCATCGGTTGTAATTTTTTCTCCTGTATATCTGATAACAAAGTCGCCTTTTTTTAATTCTTCTTGTGCAAAGAGCCCGAGTCCGGCGGATGAACGGCCCACTCGTATCTTTGCTTTCTTAGTTTTTGACATAATTGAGTGAGCAGTATACCAGAATATTATGAGCACTCACTTGTATCCTTGGTGTTGTAATGCAAGAATATAATTATGAAAATCTTCATAATCATTATCTTAGGTCTGGCCGTCCTTGTGAGCATATTTTTTGCCGGTGTGAAGTTTAGCCAAGCGCCGTTTGTGGGGGATGTTCTCCCGGAAGAGGGTGTGGAGGAGAATGGTGCGGATGGAGAGACCGGCGTGAAAGAGAATGCTGAGGAAATTAAGATAGATGCTTCGGCAATGACGGATGGTCAAAAGAGACTTCTTGGGATACTTGGCATTGATGCGGAGAATTTTGTGCTGACTCCAGAGATGGTTGCTTGCTCTGAAGCAAAACTTGGGAAAGTACGCGTAGCCGAGATCCAAAACGGCGCGACACCGTCTGTTCTCGAAGGAATATCCCTCTTAGCTTGTTATAAGAAGTAGGTGTAAATTCCCCGTCAATACTTGTGTAAGCTTTTTGGGTTGCACACGTCATACACTACTGTGAGATGATGCGCGTAGAGAGGTGAGACTTTCGGCAACACTCCTTCAGACTTTTAGTATTAGTGGTATTCTAGATAAATGAGTAAATATATAATTATTGCCGTTCTCCTCCTTGGAGGCTGGGCAGGGTATGGGGTTGCAACAGCTGAGCCGGGAGATTTTTTCTATCAGGCTAAGGTATGGTTTGGGCAGGTCTCGTATACAGCAGAGGTGGCTGACGAGATTGCACTTCTTGAGGCTGATCTTGCAGATATTGATGCAAAGGTTTCAGCAGGAACGTTAACAGATGATGAGGCATATGAACTTAAGACAAAGATTGCGTCACGTGTAGCGAATATTACCGCATCTATCAATGCTTCAAAAAATCGAGAATTGACCGAGAATGAGAAAGTTTCAATTGCCACGTCACTCGGTCGCTTGAAGGACGCTCTTGAGAAGTATCGTGATTCACTCGGGACACTCGAGACAAAAGCAAAGCAATCAAAGCGTCACACAGGTGGGGGCGGCAGCAAATCAATCATTGAAGTAGTCGAGGACTCTATCAATGGACTCGAAGATTATATCGAAGAGATTGATGAAGAGTATGTGTCAGATGATTCAGAAGAAAATACGGAAGGTTCTGTGGTGGAGGGAGAAACGGAGGTAGACGTTGAAACTGAGTCTGAGACAGAAGTTGATACATCAACAAGTACAGAAAGTGACACTTCAACCACTACGGAAGAAGACACATCCACAACTACTGACCTTGAAATTGAAAGTGAAGGAGAGGTGACTCTTTAGAGAACACACATGTAGTATCAAAAATGACCCGCTCGAGCGGGTCATTTTTGATACACTTGAACGTAATGGACGCGTTACAGCATATCATTACCGCCGTAGTGCTTTTTGTCACAGGACTCTTTGGAAGTCCGATACAACCATCTCCAGAAATTGCGGTGACATCTGAATACGCAGAGGTTGTAGAGGTAATCGACGGCGATACGATTGTTGTTGACATTGAAGGAAAAAAAGAATTTGTCCGCTATATTGGCGTTGATACACCGGAGACAACTCGTGATGGGAAAGAGGAAGAGTGTTTTGCTGCGGAGGCAACAAAGGCGAATACTCAATTGGTTGCACGACGACAGGTGCGACTTGAGTCAGATACGGACGACAGAGACAAGTACAATCGTTTGCTCAGATACGTGTATGCGGATGAGGTGTTTGTGAATAGAGAGTTGGTAGAGGAAGGATACGCAACGGTGCTAACCATTCCTCCAAACACAGAATATGCCCAGGAATTCAAAATGTTAGAAACAAAGGCGAAAGAAGGGAGGGTTGGAATGTGGGGAGTGTGTGAGTAGAATCCTATGATAAATCATAGGATTCGCGAGTATAAACAAGAGATGGTCTTTTTACGGGTTTTAGGGTACAACTGTGACGGGAATGAACAATCACATGAAGGAGAAAAGTCGTGAAGAAAGTCAAGAAATCCTCGTTCGAACACGAGGTTGACTATGATAACGACGAAGCAGTCGTCGGTGTCGTTATGGGGAGCCAGAGCGACTGGTCAACCATGCGCGAAGCCGCCGAAATTCTCGACCATTTTGGCATCAAGTGGGAGCGGCGTATCACTTCCGCTCACCGGACACCCGATCGGATGATCGAGTACGCTCGACAGGCGAAAGGCAGGGGAATCAAGCTGATCATCGCCGGCGCCGGTCGTGCGGCCCATTTGCCAGGTATGGTTGCGGCGCTGTCACGGCTGCCAGTCCATGGCGTTCCAGTGGAATCGAAATTCCAGCAGGGGAACGACTCACTCCTCTCAATCGTGCAGATGCCGAGGGGTGTGCCGACGGCGACGTTCGCTATCGGTCCTCACGGTGCATGCAATGCTGCACTCCATGTTGTGCGCATTCTTGCGACTACCGATGATCGACTTGATCGTCAACTTGAAGAATTCATCGAGAAGCAAGCTAGAGAAGTGGGCTTGACCCCACTCGACGAAGAGGAGAAGTGACGTGATCGAAGGGAAGACGAAGTACATCACGCTGTTCGCGGGAGTATCCTTTTTGGGGCGGGTTACGAGCAAGGACGATATTACCGCGGGCGACGGTGCCCGCCACGATGTTGTTCTGGGTAAGGCCAAACTTGCGACGCGAATCACGTGCAACGTTTTTGAGGCGTTGCGACGGGGAGGTGTTGAAAGCGCCTACATCGGCCGGATCGGCCCGACGAGCTTCCTCACCTACATCGTTGACATGATTCCGGTGGAGGTGGTCGTACGCGGCGAAGCACAAGGGTCGTACTGCAAGCGAAATCCAAGTGTCAGAGCCGGGACGAAACTCGGCGCTCGTGTCGTCGAGTTCTTCTACAAGACGAAAGGCAGGAGGATCGGTGAGCTTGTGCTGCCGGGTGACGATCCGCTCATGATCTTCGCAAAGAATGGACGTTCCGTCGCACTCCATCGACCCGACATGGAGACCGGTGCCGAGTCGTACATCGCCGACCTTCTGGTGACGGAAGAAGAGTGCAAGGACCTCGAGCTCCAGCTACATATTGCTCGAGGGGAGGCTCTCAAAGCCTTCGACACGCTGGCTCGGTACTGGATGCGGCAAGGTGGCACGCTTCAGGACATCAAGTTCGAGTATGGTGTCACCGAAGACGGCACGATCCTGCTGGCTGACGTCGTTGACTGCGACAGCTGGCGGGTCATGTGGCGCGGTATCGGGATTTCGAA